>Ga0265797_10000063_pt1 | contig 237971 bp, 242 predicted proteins | sample P2T30metagenome_FD_192433 | JGI IMG/M metagenome (GOLD analysis project Ga0265797, IMG submission 192433) | Plant litter microbial communities from East Loma Ridge, Irvine, California - P2 T30 | ecosystem: Environmental > Terrestrial > Plant litter > Unclassified | place: USA: California...
GGGAAAGAAAGGGCGAAGCCGCGCCATCTGTGCTTCGGTCAGCCAGAACAAGTTGCTCATTCATCAGGTCTCCTTGCAGAGCCTGAATCATGCCAACCGTCTGAAATCAATGGGTCTGGAACCTAGGTGTCACACAACATTGACAGTTTGTCCTGACTATGACTGCCGGTCAGACCTTGATTGTAGCGTGACACGCATTTCTGCAGGGCGTGACACGGATATTTGCAGCAAAGGACTTTGATATGGCCCTGCGGTCATTTCCAGGTCGTGACAGACGGCGTCCCACCTCCCCAGCCGCACGCCGCCCTCAACGTGCACTTAACGCTCAACGCATGACACCGGACTTCATGCCTTCCACTGCCTTAGATGCCGCCCAAGGGCCTGTTTTAATTAATCTGTCCGGCTTCGTTCGGGGCTTTCCGGTTTGCTGCAGTATCAGGTGTGACACAACATCCACCCTACCGTTAAACCCGGTATTCGTTGTCATATCCTTGGCACCTTTCTGTTCGCAGACCGTGCATCGAGCACGCCATAGCAGTTCGTCTCGAGGCAACCCTCGTGAAGTCGCGACATAGGCGTGAAGCGACATGTTCATTCGAGGTTGCTGTAGCTGAACCGTTCCATGCTGGGGCTGCCAAACCAGCCTTTCCATCCATTCGAATCCTTGCTTGCCAGTGCCTGCTGCGCGAACCTTCCCCGATACAGGGAGAGTGTCATGAAGCTTTGTTATCTGGTGGCAATTGTGTCGTGTCTTGCTGGCTGCACGGCAGCTGACGAAAAGGCATCGGGGACAGCGATCGTAGCGGTGTCTAACGGCGTCAACATTATCGTCAGTCAGGAAACGAACGGTTTATGGACGGCGACACCTCAACGCCCGAGTGCCTACCGCCGTTGGGGGATGCAGAACGCAGCCAAGGACAACATAACCGCCATCGAGACTCACACGCGTTGTAAAGTTGATCGTAATACGCTGGTGAGTTACAATTTTACTGTAAGAGCACGCGTTGCCTGCTGAACTGTGCCGCTAGCATGAGTGCCGCGCCTGCGGTCGTTGCTCCTAAATTTGGAACAACACGCGCCTCAACGTGTCTGCCTCATGTGAGCAAGCCATCACAGCAGAAAGGCACATAATGATCGGGATCCACAAAAATTCGGACGGATCTGTTATCATGGATGACGGTACCGAATTGACCGAACAGCAGTATCGTGATGGCGACTATGCGCCGTCATATGACGATCTGCCCGGCGAACCGGAAGTTGATTACAGTCTTTGAAAAAAGCGCGATGCCCTTTGTGGCCTCCGCTCAAAACAAAATGATGCTCATTTATCATATGTATCTGTGGTGTGGCATGGTTCTGCGAGAACTGGGCGTCTATGTCCGCCAACAGCTACCGTGTCAGCATCGCCTTCTTTCGACGTCTCCCGAAGTCTTTTACGCGTATCGAATGGCCTTACCTGTGTCCGCAATAAACCGGCATTGAGGGCCAGATGCGCGAAGGTGAGCTGGTGTTGCTGGAGCAGGATTTGATCACCGACCGTGGATCGACGCTGCCTTTTGCGGATGAGATTTATTGAAGGGAGGAGCCCGTGCTTACACCGATGAACGGGACAGCAATGCACTAGCGGGCTGCTGAAAATCTTTAAGCTGCAACCGGGTTCATAATGATCAATGGGGAGAGGGCGCTTCCGCCGTCCACGAAGGATCGTATCATACTGTCCGGACACCAATAGCATCGCGAACCACCCCCAGCCGCGACAGTCCGGGTCCAAGGCACCAAGCCCGGCGCGCTTACCTGAAGGGTAGGCTTATCTCAGTTACAGATGACTAGAGCAGGTCAGACTTGCCACCATGGCTAGTGTGCCACCTGCGATAAGGGACGATACCTACCATCTATTTATCCTACTTCCGGGCCGCGGGAGACTCCTCCTTCAACTTACGGACCATTTCGAAGAACGTCTCCCGCATCTGCGGATCATCGCGTCCGAAGATGAAAATGGCGAGGCCGACGGCAATCGTGAGAAGCAGGATCTGCAGGCCGGGAATACGGAATGTCTTTTTATGTCTCGCCATTCGACAATTTTGTCGTGAACGCCTTTACAAAACAAGACCGACGGAAAGTAAGCTTCCATCGGCCCGTATGCAGTTTAGTTCGAGTTTCTATTGGCCGCGTTGACGCGTATCAGGTGCCTTATCGGGAACAGTCACATCCGGTTCGGGCATGACAATCTCGGGATCAATGGGCGTGATAGGGCTGCTGACCGGGCTTGGATTGCGCTCCACGTCCTCGTGCGTCTCAGGATCGCGCGGCATCACTTGTCCTCCGGAATGCGGTTGCCGATATGATCCTCCACCTGCTCGGTCAGATTATTGCGACCATCCTGCCCCCGATCCCTTGTATCCTGGGACTTGTCACGGTTAGACAGAACCGTGTTCGCTTCCAGCTCTTCCGGCTCAATCTCGCTCATAGCGCCGGTGCCGTCACCCTTGCCTTGAACGTGGCCGCCAAATTTCTTGTGGTCCGCATTTGCCATGGATTGATCTCCTTCTAGGAAACCAACCGTGTCGCTGCCAGGATGTTCCTGACCGAGCATGGAGACTGTTTATAGCTGGCGCATGATGCTGGGCGAGTACCCAAAAAAGATTGGCTGCATCTACACGAAAGACCTTCAGTTCATGAACAGATGGCAGCATCAAACCTCCGGCTTTCCGGAGATATTTCGAACCAAAGTCACGCCAACCTGCGTTGATCTCAGCCATCCTTTTCAACGAGCCGCACGCATACATGTGCTTGATGTTTGCAAGCACGGCTGGACCTGTGTCATCACGATCACAGTCTGCCTCTTCCACCTCGCGCATTTCGCAGGCGTATTGGGAGATCGGGATTTTTAAATCCCTTTGCGATGGTCAGGACCCTCCAAACCTTGAACGACACTGCCTTGGGGACGCTGCCGAAATCTTCAGGTGCAGGTGGATGAACCACATCCGGTCAAACCAAACCTCCTGCTTCATCCTCAGCGCTCCGGCAATGGCAGCCAGCCTTCCTGAATTGGCGTATGGTAGAATCGATCGTGATCGAACACACGAGACGATGGGGAGTATATACATGGCCGATACAGAACGTATGAAACTTCAAGGACTCCGCAAATCGCGTTTTATCGTGTTTATTGTAGCGGCGACACTTGTTCTTACGGCATGCGCACCGATGACCAGCTATCTCCCCGGCAGCCAGATCGTGAGCGTGGACGGCCGCACCCACACCGTCCGCCGGTCAGGGGACACCTACACCGCCTTGATGAACAACGGTCTGCTGCAAGGCAAGGCGACAGAAGCCGAGGTCTATGTGGGCAACCTGCGGGCCATTCGGGATGCCACGGGCTGTCCGGTAGCAATGGGCACGGTGAAGAACGAAGGCGGGCAAACCATCGCGCGTCTTGCCTGTCCCGCAGAAGAATAGGCAACGTTATGAGGTTTGCACACGCAGCGACCACTGGAAATTTCAACAGGAATTGAGTTCGGCTATCAGGTTCTCGATCTGGCACGATATTTTACCAACATCTTCTGATGATGGAGAAAGCATCAAGAGATACATGGAGTTTTTAGCCATATTGATAATGGCATAGTCCGAAGGTGACTTATGCACCAAGCCGGCCACAGGGGCAAACCTACCCTGATGAAGGTTCTATAGAGCATTGAGATTACGGTTTTAAGCCGTTGGGCTTTGCACGGCACCAACCCGGCCTGCGCAATAAAGACATCAATCCCGACTAAAGCGCCTTTACCATTTTAGTTCGCGCAAAATACTGAAGACTGTGCGGTGACATACAGTCGGACAGCGATGCAACTGCATGACAGGACCGAACATACAGCACCGATCACCTCGGGCAATCGCTGCAGAGGCATTGCCGAACTTCGCTTCGACAACGTGAGCATAACCCGCATTGCTTGGCCGTGCGCGTTATGCCGCTTCATGTGACGCGTGACGGGACCAACCGCCGATCCGAGCGACAATGCTCGAAACGACCCCCATCATCAGCCAAAAAGGTCGTGACAGAATTCCAATGCGGAGGCGAGCTCCTCGACTTCACCCAATGTGTTGTACAATCCGAAGCTTGCCCGGCAGGTGGCACCGACACCAAGATGCTGCAGTAACGGCAAGGCACAATGGGTGCCTGCCCGCACCGCGATCCCACGCTGGTCGAGGATCGTGGAGATGTCATGCGCATGCGCAGTCCCGTCCAACGTGAACGAGAAGATGGCACCTTTTCCCGCAGAATTGCCCTGCACGTTCAACCAGTCGAACTCTGCCAAGCGGTCGCGAACTGCATCGCGCAAGATACGTTCATGGGCCGCGATGTTTTCCATCCCCAGACCGGACAGGTAATCGAGCGCAACGCCCAGACCGATCTGCGGAACGATCGCGGGTGTGCCCGCCTCGAACAGCATTGGAGGCTTCGCGTAGGTCACATTGTCCCGAGTCACCGTGTCGATCATGTCGCCGCCGCCCATGAAGGGCCGCATCTCGTTCATGCGCTCACGGCGGATAAACATCGCGCCGGATCCGCTCGGCCCGTAAAGCTTGTGACCTGTGATGGTGTAGAAGTCGCAGCCAAGTGCTGCAACATCAACCGGCATGTGCACGGCTGCCTGCGATCCGTCGACCAGAACCGGAACACCCTTTTGCCGGGCACCCTTGCAGATCGCGGCAATATCAAGAACCGTCCCCGTCACGTTCGACATATGGGTGACGGCGACAAGCTTCGTACGTGGCCCGATCGCGTCGATGACGGCTTGCGGATCGATGTCGCCGTTCTGGTCGCAATCCACCCATTTCAGGACCACTCCCTGACGTTCCCGCAGGAAGTGCCACGGCACGATGTTCGCGTGATGCTCCAGAATGGTCAGGACGATCTCGTCCCCCGCCTCGAACCGGGGCGCGGCCCAGCCATAGGAGATGAGGTTGATCGCGGAGGTGGAGCCTGACGTATGCACGATTTCCTGCGGGTCTGGCAGGTTCAGAAACCGGGCAACCTTATGACGAACCTCCTCATACTGTTCGGTCGCCGCATTCGAAAGATAATGCAAGCCCCTGTGAACATTAGCATAACCGTCTTCATAGACATGGCTCATCGCATCGATCACGACACGCGGCTTCTGGGCAGACGCGCCATTGTCGAGATAGACGAGCGCCTTATCGTTCACCTTGCGGGAGAGGATCGGGAAGTCGCGTCGGATCGCTTCGATGTCATACATTCCCAAGTCCCGCCAGTGAGGTCAGCAAAGCCAATACGAAAGATGTCAGAAACAGCGTCAGGATGATCGACAGGAACACCATCGCCGTGTTCCTGAAGCCATGCACCTCCGCCAAGAAGCTCGTGGCCAGCCACATCATCAGCGCAAGCGCCAGAATGCCGATGATGGCCCCCATGAATGGCAGGGCAAGTTCCACAACCACACACGCGACCTGCGCCACGACCATAGTGATCTGCAGCCAGGACAATGCCACGACGCAGTCCGAAAAACTACCGATCCCCCCGCGCCAGCGTCCGACCGCAAAGGCCAGGAACGACATCAGCAACAAGGCACCTGCCTGAAGCACGAGCAGGATCAGCGGTCCGAGCGGGAACTCCTGCCCGGCACCTGCCACGCTCAGCACGCCAAAAATCAGAAGCGTGGGCAGGATGGCGGCCAGCGCGAAAAGCGTCTGCCTGCCACCCGCCCCAAGGGGCGCATCCAGAACCGCACGCAGCCCTGTTTTGGGATCCCTTACAGACAGCAGGACAAGCGAGAGCAGATGGCCACCCATTCTCAGGCCTCGTGCCGGTCGAGCCAGCTTTCCAGCCGCAAACGCAGATCCTCTGCCAGCGCCTCGTCCTCGATCTCGGCCAATGCTTCGGCAAGAAAGGCCAGCACGAGCAGCGATTGCGCGCGACGCTGCGGTACGCCACGTGACCGCAGATAGAACAGCGCCGTGTCGTCGATCGCCCCCGAGGTGGAGCCGTGGGAGCACTTCACGTCATCGGCGTAGATTTCCAGCTCGGGCTTGGCGAGGAACTGGCTGTCGCCATCCAGTAGAAGGCTCTGGCTGATCTGGTAGCCGTCCGTCTTCTGCGCACCCGGCTTCACGAGGATCTTGCCTTGAAAGACGCCCGTTGCCCCGTTCTTCAGCACCTTCTTGTAGACCTGACGGCTTTCGCACCGCTCGGCCGCATGTGTGATGAAGATCGTGTCGTCATGGTGGAAATCGCCACCATCGCCCACGCAGACACCCGCGACATGCGCGACTGAATCGTTGCCCGCGATGTCCAACACAGCTTCGTTGCGCGTCATTACACCGTTGATAGAGGCGGTGAAGGATTTGAACAGCGCGCCTTCGCCGATGCGGGCGAAGATGTGCGTGCCGACCACACGATGATGGCTGCGCCCTTGGGCGCGGACGTGGTGGAAACGCGCTGCGGGTGCAATGTCGACTTCCATGACCGTCAGCAGCCGTGCCGCAGCATCGCCGCTTTCAAGCAAGGTCACTTCTGCACCGTCTTCAACTTTCACACAGTGGTGCAGGATAACATCAGAAGTATCGGATTCGGAACGATAAATGATCGATATTGCGCGGTTGGCCTTACCGGTCACACGGATCAGAATGCCATCAGTTGCGAACGCAGTTCCCAAAACGGCAAATGGACGCTCCACCGGCATCTGCCCCTGCGCTTCCAGAACACCATAGATGTCGGACGCCCAATGCAGATCAGTGACTGACTCTGCAAGGCGCGCGATTTCCACCCCGCCCAACGCCAGATCATCCGAGGCGGCAGCATCGAAGACGCCATCGACAAAGACGATCTTCAGCGCCTCGGCATCCTGAAACGCCACGTCCGATGCGTCCAGCTTCGCCTGCACATGTGCAGCGTTCAGCTTCGCCGGATCAGTATAGCGCCAGTATTCGTCGCGCCGTCCGGGAAGGCCCATCGCTGTCAGACGCTCAAGTGCGTGCCCGCGTGCCTTGCCCTGCCAGCCGGTCGAAGGGAAGTGCAGCCCTGCGATCCGCGCCGAAAGGGCGTCGAGTTTCGCTTGCGCCAGCATTATGCGCCTACCCCCGCAAGGATGTCGGTATAACCGTTCTTCTCGACCTCAAGCGCCAGTTCCGGCCCGCCGGTCAGCACGATGCGACCGTTTGCCATGATATGCACGACGTCGGGTCGGATATGGTCCAGCAAGCGCTGGTAGTGGGTGATGACCAGAAAGGCCCGGCCTTCGTCCCGCAATGCGTTGACACCCTCTGCCACCAGCTTCATCGCGTCAACATCCAGACCGGAATCCGTCTCGTCCAGGATGCACATCTTGGGTTCCAGAAGCGCCATCTGCAGGATCTCGTTGCGCTTCTTCTCGCCGCCGGAAAAGCCCACGTTGACTGGACGCTTCATCATGTCCGCATCGATCTTCAGGCTCGCCGCCTTTTCGCGCACCAGCTTCAGAAAATCGCCGGCCGATACTTCTGCCTCGCCACGCGCCTTACGTTGGGCATTCAGCGCAGTGCGCAGGAACGTCATGTTGCCGACGCCGGGGATTTCCACGGGATATTGGAATGCAAGGAACAAGCCTGCGGCGGCCCTCTCTTCCGGCTCCATCTCCAGCAGTTCTTCGCCGTCCAGCGTCGCGGAACCGTCCGTCACCTCGTATCCGTCGCGGCCCGACAGGACATAGGACAGAGTGGATTTGCCGGACCCGTTCGGCCCCATGATCGCGTGCACCTTGCCAGCGTCGACCGTCAAGTCGACACCACGGAGAATGACCTTCTCCTCTTCTTCAAGTTTCACGTGCAGGTTGTTGATCTTAAGCATTTTTTCCTCAGGCAATAGTGACGGCAGTTCCGGAGATCGACACCATCAGCATCTTTTCTCCCACCACCTCATAATCAAGGTCGACACCGACCACGGCGTTCGCGCCCAGCTTGCGGGCGCGCTGTTCCAGTTCTTTCGTGGCGGCATCGCGGGCATCCTGCAACTTCGCCTCGTACGCGCCGGACCGACCCCCGATCACATCGGTGATCGAGGCGAAGAAGTCGCGAACAAAATTCGCCCCCATGATCGCCTCGCCCACCACCAACCCGTGATAGGCGGTGATGCGGCTCCCCTCGATGTTCTGGGTGGTCGTGATGATCAACCGACCGATCCTTCAAGGCTGATGGCAACCAGTGCCTGCGCTTCCATGGCGAATTCCATAGGCAGTGCTTGAAGCACTTCCTTGCAGAATCCGTTCACGACCAGCGCCACGGCCTCCTCCTCGTCCATGCCGCGCGACCGGCAATAGAACAGCTGATCGTCGTCCACCTTGGACGTCGTCGCCTCATGCTCCACCCGGGACGAGTTGTTCTTGACCTCGATATACGGCACGGTGTGCGCGCCGCATTTGTCGCCGATCAGAAGGCTGTCGCATTGGGTATAGTTGCGGCTGTTCAATGCGCGCGGGTGCATTGTCACCTGACCACGATAGGTGTTCTGCGCACGACCCGCTGAAATCCCCTTGGACACGATGCGGGAGCGCGTGTTCTTGCCCAGATGGATCATCTTGGTGCCGGTATCGGCCTGCTGTGCGTTGTTGGCGATGGCGATGGAATAGAACTCGCCTTGGCTCGCTTCACCGCGCAGGATGCAGGACGGGTATTTCCATGTGATCGCGGAGCCCGTCTCGACTTGCGTCCACATCACCTTAGCACGGTCGCCACGGCAATCCGCGCGTTTCGTCACGAAGTTGTAGATGCCGCCGCGGCCTTCCTCGTCGCCGGGATACCAGTTCTGGACGGTGGAATACTTGATCTCGGCATCTTCAAGGATGACCAGTTCGACCACGGCCGCATGCAACTGGTTCGTATCGCGTTTGGGCGCGGTGCAACCTTCAAGATAGCTGACATAGGAGCCCTTTTCGGCCACGATCAGCGTCCGCTCGAACTGCCCGGTGTTTTCCGCGTTGATGCGGAAATAGGTCGACAGCTCCATCGGGCATTTCACGCCTTCGGGGATGTAGACGAACGACCCATCCGAGAATACGGCCGCGTTCAGCGTGGCAAAGAAGTTGTCCGTTTGCGACACGACGGAGCCGAGGTATTTCTTCACCAGCTCCGGATGCTCACGCACGGCCTCAGAGATGGAGCAGAAGATCACGCCCGCCTTAGCCAGTTCGGCCTTGAACGTCGTGCCCACGGAAACGCTGTCGAACACGGCATCGACGGCCACGCGACGGGGTGCGTCCGCACCTTCGACACCGGCCAGAAGCGCTTGTTCCTTCAATGGAATTCCCAGTTTGGCATAGGTCGCCAGCAGCTTCGGGTCTACCTCGTCAAGCGACTTCGGCTTGAGCTCCATGCTCTTGGGCTTGGCATAGTAGTAGATGTCCTGATAGTCGATCTGGGGATAGTCGATCATCGCCCATGTCGGCTCCGTCATCTCCACCCAGCGGCGATAGGCGGTCAGACGCCATTCGGTCATCCACTCCGGCTCTTCGTTCTTGGCCGAGATCAGGCGCACGATGTCCTCGTTCAGCCCTTTTGGGGCGAACTCCATCTCGATGTCGGTTTCCCAACCATGTTTGTAGGCGCCAGACATGGCGTGCACGGTTTCGATCGTCTCGCGATCGACGCCTTCGCGCACTTCGATCTCGGGGAGCGTATCTTCCAAAGCCATCTTTCTCTCCATCTACGCGGAACGGGCCAAATGCCGCATCCGCGCTTTTGTCCAGGCTTCCGCGAAACGGTCCGCCTGATCCTTCGTCACTTCCGGTCCAAGAGAGATGCGAAGCGCCGAAGACGCCCCCACCTCGTCGAACCCCATCGCCCGCAGAACGCGGCTTTGCCGCACCTTGCCGCTGGAACAGGCCGAGCCTGCCGATACCGCAAACCCCGCCAGATCCATCTGCATCACCTGCGTTTCGCCCTTCCATCCGGGTGTCACGAGGCAGATCGTGTTGGGCAGGCGGGGGCCGTCCTTGCCCACTGAAATAGTCATGTTCCCGTCCCCGCACAACGCGTATTCGAGAATGTTTCTAATTTCCGCGACCCCGTCCCACACCCCGTCCGACAGATCGCGCGACGCGGCTTCGGCAGCCGCGCCAAAGCCCGCGATGCCGATGATGTTCTCCGTCCCGGCACGGCGTCCCATCTCCTGTCCGCCGCCTTTAAGCTGCGGCGCCACATCTAGGCCACGCCGGATCACCAGCGCGCCGATACCTTTCGGTCCGCCCAGCTTGTGGGCCGATATCAGCGCCATGTCGCAGCCCAGCCAGTTGAACGCGACCGGCATCTTGCCGAACCCCTGCGTCAGATCGCTGACGGCCAGCCCCTGCGGCAGATCCTGCACGACGCCGGTTTCCGAATTGGCAATCTGCATGGCCGTGCTGGATGGGACGACTGCCGCCACACGCCCGTCACGATCCACCGCCAACGAAGCGTCGCACCATGCCGACACCGCCTCATGTTCAACATCCGCGCAGACCAGTCCGCGTCCCGCGCAGGCAAGCGCCGCGGCCTCGGTTGCACTGGACACGAAGACCACGTCCGCCCCATCGGCACCAAGGGCCGCAGCCACCTGCGCACGAGCCTTCTCCACCAGCGATTTCGCGGCGCGTCCCTCGGCATGGACGGAGGACGGGTTTCCCGTCACGTCCATCGCGCCGATCATCGCAGCGCGCGCCTCGGATCGCAGCGGCGTGGTCGCGTTCCAGTCAAGATAGGTGCGGTCCGTCACTCCTCGTCCACCACGCGGAACAGGGCCGGAACGGCAGGACAGGGCGTCATCTCGTTGCGGACCACGTCCGACAGGCGTGTCTGGTGCAGGAAGACGTAGACGTTGGCCGACAGCCCTTCCCATAGCCGGTTGGTCATGGATTGCGCGCGGCTGCCCGACACGCCGCCCGACGCACCGGCGCCTGTGTGCATGGCGTTCACATGCTCCTCCACCGCCTCCATGATCTCGGACACGCGGATGGCGTCGGGGCTGCGCGACAGGCGATACCCGCCCCCTGGCCCGCGAACCGCCTCCACCAGTCCGGCGCGGCGCAGTTTCACGAACAGCTGCTCCAGATACGGCAGGGAAATGTCCTGCCGTCTGGATATTTCGGCCAGCGAGACGAGCACGTCGCCTTTCTGCAGCGCCAAGTCCGTCAGCGCCACCATTGCATAGCGCCCTTTGGTCGAGAGTTTCATCGTCGGGTCCGCCCAGATAGATTGACGCGGGCCATAAGGCCGCTTAACTGCTTTCCAGCCCGAGAGCGTGATTTTGTCAAGCCCTTTTGGAACGATTCTAAAGTAATGGCGCATGGCGCCCGCAACAAGAAGGCGCAAGATGCCCGAAGTGATATTCGCCGGTCCCGAGGGGCGTCTCGAAGGACGCTACCACCCCCAGAAGGAACGCGATGCGCCTATCGCCATCGTGCTGCACCCGCATCCGCAGTTCGGCGGGTCGATGAACAACCGGGTCGTCTACAATCTGCATTACGCGTTCTACAATCTGGGCTTCACTGTCCTGCGGTTCAACTTTCGCGGCGTGGGGCGCAGCCAGGGCGAATACGATCAGGGCATCGGGGAATTGTCGGACGCGGCCTCCGCGCTCGATTACCTGCAATCGATGAACCAGAACGCCAAGCATTGCTGGGTTGCGGGCTTTTCGTTCGGCGCGTGGATCGGCATGCAGCTTCTGATGCGGCGGCCGGAGATCACGGGCTTCGTGTCCGTCTCCCCGCCCGCGAACATGTACGACTTCTCGTTCCTTGCGCCCTGCCCGGCCTCCGGCCTGATCGTCAACGGGTCTGCCGACCGTGTGGCGCAGCCCAAGGATACCGTCAGTCTGGTGAATAAGCTGCACGAGCAGAAGGGTATCACCATCACGCATGAAGTCGTGGAAGGTGCCGACCACTTCTTCAAGGACGACGAGACGCACATGAAGCCGATGATCGACACGGTCAGCGGATACGTGAAGCGCCGTCTGGGCGAAACGACCCGCTGACATGACGGACCGCCTTTCGCAGCAATTCGCATTTCTGCAGGAGGCGGACCGCCTGAAGGGCGTCCTGCGCGCAGGACGCCTGACAGACGGGTCGCGGTTCGAAAATTCCGCCGAACACAGCTGGCATCTGACGCTTTACGCGATGGTGCTGGCCGATCACGCCCCTGCGGACGTGGACATGATCCGCGTCCTGAAGATGTTGATCCTGCACGATCTGGTGGAGATCGATACCGGAGACGTCCCGATCCATTCCCAAGGCGGCACCGCCCACGCATCCGCCCTGCAGATTGCGGCCGAGGCTGCGGCTGCAGACCGCATCTTCGGCCTGCTTCCCCCCGATCAGGCCGCCGCCTTCCGCACCCTGTGGGACGAGTTCGAAGCGAACACCACCCCCGATGCCGTGTTCGCCAAATCCTTGGATCGCGTGCAGCCCGTCATGCAGAACATCGCCAACGGTGGCGGGTCGTGGATCGATTACGACGTGACGCTGGAACAGCTGGACACCCGTATCGGCCACAAGATCGCGCGCGGCCTGCCTGCGGTCTGGGACTGGGTCCGCACCCGCGCCATGCCATTCTTCTCCTAGTCCGTATACATCTGCATACTTTTCTTTTTCCCGGCGCTGCGCTAGACATCTTTCAGAAACCTGCAACCACCCGAGGATACCCATGTCGAAGATCAAGGTAGCCAACCCCGTCGTCGAACTTGACGGCGACGAGATGACCCGGATCATCTGGGACTTCATCAAGAAGAAGCTGATCCTTCCCTATCTCGACGTCGATCTGAAATACTACGATCTGGGAATCGAGGAGCGCGACCGCACCAACGACCAGATCACGGTCGATGCGGCACATGCCATCAAGCAATACGGCGTCGGCGTGAAATGCGCCACGATCACCCCCGATGAACAGCGGGTGGAGGAGTTCGGCCTCAAGCAGATGTGGCGTTCGCCCAACGGCACGATCCGCAACATCCTTGGCGGCGTCATCTTCCGCGAGCCGATCATCTGCCGCAATGTGCCACGTCTGGTACCCGGCTGGACCCAGCCGATCGTCGTTGGCCGTCACGCCTTCGGCGACCAGTATCGCGCGACCGACTTCCGCTTCCCCGGCAAGGGCAAGCTGACGATCAAATTTGTCGGCGACGACGGCACCGTGATCGAAAAGGAAGTCTTCGACGCGCCCAGTTCCGGCGTGACAATGGCGATGTACAACCTCGACGATTCCATCATCGACTTTGCACGCGCCTCGATGAACTATGGCCTCGTCAAGGGCTGGCCGGTCTACCTTTCGACCAAGAACACGATCCTGAAAGCCTATGACGGTCGCTTCAAGGACCTGTTCCAGCAAGTTTTCGACGAGGAATTCGCAGACAAGTTCAAGGCTGCAGGCATCCATTACGAACACCGCCTGATCGACGACATGGTCGCGTCGGCGATGAAGTGGTCGGGCGGTTATGTCTGGGCATGCAAGAACTACGACGGCGACGTGCAGTCGGACACCGTGGCGCAGGGCTTCGGTTCGCTCGGCCTGATGACCTCCGTGCTGATGACGCCGGACGGAAAAACGGTGGAGGCGGAGGCGGCACACGGCACCGTGACGCGCCACTACCGTCAGCACCAGAAGGGCAAGGAAACCTCCACCAACTCCATCGCGTCGATCTACGCGTGGTCCGGTGGTCTGAAGCACCGCGCCAAGCTGGACGACAACACCGCGCTGGCAAACTTCGCCAGCACGCTGGAAAAGGTTACCGTGCAGACGGTGGAAGACGGCTTCATGACCAAGGATCTGGCGCTTCTCGTCGGTCCGGACCAGCAATGGCTGACCACGATGGGTTATCTGGAAAAAGTGGACGAGTATCTGAACAAGGCGCTCGCCTGATTGATAGGCCCGGGGGAAACCCCGGGCCTTTTTCGTCATGGAAACGATACCTGCGGGTTGTATGAACACCCTTCAGGAGGATCCCATGGCAACCGCTTTATGGAAACGTCTGGACATGTTCGGGCATGATGCAGCCGTTCTGACCGAACGCGACGGCGAAATGGCGCTTGAAGGTGTTTCCCTGTTCGAGGCGGATGCGACCGTTTCGGTCATCTATCAGCTTCGGGTCACCCATCGGAACGAAGTGCTGGCACGTATCGACGGCACGGTCGGCCCTCACCCCTTCCGGCACGAGATACGCCGCGATGCCAAGGGCTGGACGATGGATGGCCGTTCGTTGGGTCTTGGCCACCTGCGTCATTTGACGTTCGGCTTCACGCCCGCCACCTCCGCCCTGCTGTATCGTCGCGAACGCCTCACGGGCGGACGAACGATATCGGGCGTCCACTTCAACATAGGGGAGCCGCGGCTGACGGAATGGCCCCAGCATTTCCGGCGGCGGGACCGCGGACTATACGACTACCGCTCCCCCCGGCGGGAAACGTGCCTGCGGATCGAAAGCGATGGCTTCATCCAGACCGATCCCGGCATCTGGCAACGCGAGGCATGACGGAACCGTGACCCGTCCGATCCGTTATATGTCCGAGCGCCGCGAAGGGCGCCTGAATGGAGGAACGTGATGAACAGCATTATCTATCTTGTCGGCCTTGTGGTTATCGTTGTCGCAATCCTGTCCTTCCTGGGTATCAGCTGAACCTTCCCCATGTCCCCGCCGGACGATATATCTAGGCATCACCGCGCGGGGACAGGATGGATCGACCACATTACACTTTTTGGGAAGACGCCCAAGGGCTGATCGTCAGCATCATCCTGTGCGCCCTCGGCATCCATCTTTTGCGCACATCCGGACTGGTGACGAGCGGAACCGCCGGTCTCGCGCTCCTTATCTCATACATCGGCAACTGGTCTTTCGGATGGGTCTTCGTCCTGATCAACCTGCCTTTTTACGCCTTTGCCTGGATGCGGCGGGGGGCCATGTTCACCATCAAGGGGTTCATGGCCGTGCTGCTGGTGTCGATCCTTGCGGATGCCATGCCCCATGTCATCGACATCGACTGGATCGCGCCTTGGGCCGCAGCCATCCTGTTCGGGGTCACGACTGGTTTCGGTCTGCTTGGCCTTTTCCGGCACGGGGCCAGTCTGGGCGGCATATCCATCGTCGCTGTCATCCTGCAGGATCGGTATGGCATACGGGCAGGTCTGACCCTCCAGATCTACGACGCCTGTCTCTTCGCGACCTCTCTTTTCTTTCTGCCATGGCGATTGGTGATGTGGTCTTTGCTGGGCGGCGTGCTGGTCAACATGGTGATCGCGATCAACCACCGCAGGGATTGGTATCTGCCACAGTAACGTCACACCGTAGGGGCTGGCAATTTTCCGGCCTTGCGTGTATCGCGACACCAACAGCAGACAAGGATCCCCGGATGGAACTCCGCAACATCGCGATCATCGCGCACGTCGACCATGGCAAGACCACACTCGTGGACGAGCTACTGAAGCAATCGGGCGCGTTTCGCGACAATCAGGCCGTGGCCGAACGTGCGATGGACAGCAACGACATCGAGCGTGAGCGCGGGATCACCATCCTTGCGAAATGCACGTCGCTCGAATGGAACGGCACCCGCATCAACATCGTCGACACCCCCGGCCACGCCGATTTCGGTGGCGAGGTGGAGCGTATCCTGAGCATGGTCGACGGCGTCGTCCTGCTGGTGGACGCGGCCGAAGGCCCGATGCCGCAAACGAAATTCGTGACGTCGAAGGCGCTTGCCCTCGGTCTGCGTCCGATCGTCGTCCTGAACAAGGTCGACAAGGGCGATGCAGAACCCGATCGCGCACTGGACGAGGTGTTCGACCTGTTCGCGAGCCTTGGTGCCGACGATGACCAGCTGGACTTCCCCACCATGTACGCCTCCGGCCGTTCCGGCTGGGCCGACATGGAACTGGATGGTCCGCGCACCGATCTGTCCGCCCTGTTCGACCTGATCCTGAAGCATGTCCCGCAGCCCAAGCAAATCTCCCGCCGGAGCGAGCCGTTCCAGATGCTGGCGACCACCCTGTCCGCCGACCCGTTCATCGGTCGCATCCTGACAGGCCGCGTCGAAGCAGGCACCCTGAAAGCAGGCGATACCATCAAGGCGATGACCCGCGACGGCGAACGGATCGAGCAGTTCCGCGTGTCCAAGGTTCTGGCATATCGCGGTCTGGTCCAGACGCCGATCGATCTGGCCGAAGCCGGTGACATCGTGACCCTGGCAGGCATGACGAAGGCAACTGTTGCCGACACGCTGTGCGACCCGTCCGTCGATGTGGCACTGCCCGCACAACCGATCGATCCGCCGACCATTTCCGTGACCTTCGGCATCAACGATTCGCCGCTGGCGGGCAAGGACGGCAACAAGGTCCAGTCGCGTGTCATCCGTGAACGCCTGATGAAGGAAGCGGAAGTCAACGTCGCAATCAAGGTCACCGACACCACCGGCGGCGATGCGTTCGACGTTGCGGGCCGCGGCGAACTCCAGATGGGCGTCCTGATCGAGAACATGCGCCGCGAAGGGTTCGAGCTTTCGATCTCCCGCCCGCGCGTTCTGTTTACCGAAGTCGACGGTGTCCGGATGGAGCCGATCGAGGAAGTCACGATCGACGTCGACGACGAATACACCGGTGCCGTTATCGAAAAACTGACGGGTCCGCGTAAGGGCGACTTGACGGAAATGAAGCCTGCAGGTGCTGGCAAGACGCGGATCATCGCGCATGTCCCGTCGCGCGGCCTGATCGGCTATCATGGCCAGTTCATGACGGATACACGCGGCACGGGCGTTCTGAACCGCGTGTTCCACGAATGGGCACCCCACAAGGGCCCGATCGAGGGTCGCCGTGCAGGCGTTCTGATCTCCATGGAAAGCGGCGTTTCCGTCGCCTACGCTATGTGGAAGCTGGAAGATCGCGGTCACTTCTTCATCGGCGTTCAGGAACCGGTCTATACCGGCATGATCATCGGCGAGCACAATCGTGAGAACGATCTGGAAGTGAACCCGCTGAAAGGCAAGCAACTGACCAACGTCCGCGCTTCGGGCACGGATGAAGCCGTCCGTCTGACGACGCCGGTCACGATGTCACTGGAACAGGCTATTGCCTATATCGATGATGACGAACTGGTCGAAGTAACGCCGAAGGCGATCCGCCTTCGCAAGCGTTACCTCGATCCGAACGAGCGCAAGCGCCACTCCCGCGCGGCACAATAAAAGAAACGCCGCCCCAAGGGGCGGCGTTTTTCATTCCAGTTCCTCGACTACGACCAGATCCCGGTCTGAAGCACCTCTCGCATGCTCCAATGCGGCCTGATAGGCGGGGGAGTTGTAGCAATCCACCGCTGCCTGCATCGAAGGGAAGCGGACAACGACATTCCGTTTCCGCTCCCGCCCTTCCAGCTGCACGTACGGGCCGCTGCGATGCAGGAAGACACCGCCATAGGCGGCCAGTGCCGGACCCGCGGCCTGCGCATAAAGCGCATAGCTTTCGGGGTCCGTCACTTCGACATGGGTGATCCACAAGGCCGACATTTATCCCTCCAGGACAGTTTCAACCGCTTTGACCGCCTGCTCGGCGTTGGACGCACTGGCAGCACCCGCCTGTGCCATGTCCGCACGACCGCCGCCCCCCTTGCCGCCAAGAGCTTCCGCCGCGACCTTAACGAGCGCTACCGCAGAAAAGCGGTCCGTCAAATCTGCCGTGACGCCTGCCGCCAGTGCGGCCTTGCCGCCCGCGTCTGAAATCAGCAGCACTGCACCGGACCCGATGCGCGACTTCATCTCGTCGATCAGGCCGGGCAGTTCCTTGCCGGATACGCCTTGCACAATGCGCGACAGGAAGCGGATGCCACCGATTTCCTTGGCCTCCGCATCATCACCCGACATCGCAGCGTCGCGTTTCAGTTGCGCGAGTTCGTTCGCAAGCGCGCGACGTTCCTCGACCAGTGCTTTCGTCCGTTCGACCACCTCGTTCGGCGAAGCCTTCAGCAGGGTTGCGACTTCGGCAAGACGTTTCACCTGATCGGACAGGTAGGCCAACGCCGCCTCGCCCGTCAGCGCCTCGATCCGGCGCACACCGGCGGATGAAGCCGAATCGCCCAGCAACACGAACAGACCGACTTCGCCAAGTTGCGCCACATGGGTGCCGCCGCAAAGTTCCAAGCTGTAGGTCTTGCGATCGTTGCCTTTGCCCGACCCGTCCAGCGTTCCCATCGACACGACGCGAACCTCGTCGCCGTATTTCTCGCCGAACAGGGCCTGGGCGCCAAGGGCGCGGGCATCGTCAGGCGACATCAGGCGGGTGACGACCTCGGTATTCTGGCGGATCATCGCGTTGACCTCCGCTTCGACAGTCGCCGCTTCCTCGGCGGTCAGCCCTTTGGAATGGCTGAAGTCAAAGCGCAGGCGGTCCGGGGCGTTCAGGCTACCGCGCTGTGCGACATGATCGCCCAGCGTCCGGCGCAATGCCTCGTTCAACAAGTGCGTGGCGGAGTGGTTCGCCTGAATGGCAGCGCGACGGGCAGAGTCAACAACCAGTTCCGCGGCCTGTCCTGCAAGGATTTCTCCCTCAGTCACCTCGGTCACGTGGATGAACAGGCCTTGGCTGCGCTTCGTGTCCGTGATGCGCGCCACGCCAGTGTCGGTGCGAAGCGTGCCTGCATCGCCACCCTGTCCGCCACTCTCGCCATAGAAAGGCGTCTGGTTCACGACAATCTGGACCGTTTCACCTGCCAAGGCCTTGGGGGCTGCAGCGCCCTGCGCAACGATGGCCTGAATCTGGCCCTCCGCCGTTTCCGTGTCGTAGCCAAGGAATTCTGTCGCACCATGCGTATCCGCAAGCTCGAACCAGATCGCAGCGTCCTTGGTTTCACCGGAGCCAGCCCAGGAGGCGCGTGCCTTTGCCTTCTGTTCCGCCATCGCGGCATCGAACCCCGAAGTGTCGACGCTGCGGCCTTTTTCGCGCAGCGCATCCTGCGTCAGATCCAACGGGAAACCGTAGGTATCGTACAGCTTGAAGGCCGCCTCGCCCGGAAGGGCAGCGTCGTCCGGCAACGCCGAAAGTTCGTCATCCAGCAGGCGAAGCCCACGCTCCAACGTCTGGCGGAACTTCGTTTCCTCCTGACGCAGAGTTTCCTCGATCAGGGCCTGTGCGCGCGACAATTCCGGATAGGCTTCGCCCATCTGGCGGACCAGCGCCGGCACCAGACGATACATCAGCGGATCCTGCGCACCAAGCTGGTGCGCGTGCCGCATCGCACGCCGCATGATCCGGCGCAGCACGTAACCGCGTCCTTCGTTCGACGGCATGACGCCGTCCGCCAACAGGAATGAGGTGGACCGCAGATGGTCTGCAATAACGCGGTGATGCGTCTTGCCCGGCCCGTCCGGATCGGTGGAGGTCGCGTGGGCGCTCGCCTCGATCAGGCTGCGCATCAGGTCGGTGTCGTAGTTGTCGTGCTTGCCTTGAAGCAAGGCACCGATCCGCTCCAACCCCATGCCGGTATCGATGGACTGCATGTCCAGCGCGCGCATGGAGCCGTCCGCGAACTGCTCGTTCTGCATGAAGACGAGGTTCCAGATCTCGATGAAGCGGTCGCCATCCTCATCCTTCGACCCCGGAGGGCCGCCCCAGATCTTGTCGCCGTGGTCGAAGAAGATCTCCGTGCACGGGCCGCAGGGGCCGGTCGGACCCATCATCCAGAAGTTGTCGTTGGTGGGAATACGAATGATGCGGTCGTCGGACAGTCCCGCGATCTTCTTCCAAAGGTTCGCGGCCTCGTCATCGGTGTGGTAGACGGTGACGAGCAGGCGGTCCTTCGGGATATCGAAATCCTGGGTCAGCAATTCCCACGCGTAGTGGATCGCTTTTTCCTTGAAGTAGTCGCCGAAGCTGAAATTGCCCAGCATCTCGAAGAAGGTGTGGTGGCGGGCGGTATAGCCGACATTGTCCAGATCGTTGTGCTTGCCGCCCGCGCGGACGCATTTCTGCGCCGTGGTCGCGCGAACGTAATCGCGAGTCTCGTCCCCGGTGAAGCAGTTCTTGAACTGCACCATGCCGGAATTGGTGAACATCAGCGTCGGATCGTTGCGCGGAACCAGCGGGCCGCTTGGCACCACCGTATGGCCATTACGCGCGTAGAAATCGAGGAAGGTGGATCGGATATCGTTCAGCGACGGCATGCTGGCCCCTGTTTTGACTTCCGACCCGTTTACCCCCCAAGTCCCCTCACAACAAGGGGTTCACTCCGTCAGGTCGTCCGCGCCGGGCTTGAAGCTCAGATCGAGGCCATGCGCAGCACGCACCTTGCTTTCGATCGTCTGGGCAGTGGCCGGATTGTTGCGCAAGAACGTCTTCGCATTTTCCCGTCCCTGCCCGATCCGCTCGTCTCCGAAGGAATACCAGGAACCCGACTTCTCTACCACGCCGGCCTTGACGCCCAGATCGACCAGCTCGCCCAGCTTGGAGATGCCTTCGCCATACATGATGTCGAATTCCACCTCCTTGAAGGGCGGGGACACCTTGTTCTTGACGACCTTGACGCGCGTGGCGTTGCCCACGACCTCATCCCGATCCTTGATGGCACCCGTGCGGCGGATGTCCAGACGAACGGATGCGTAAAACTTCAACGCATTGCCGCCCGTCGTCGTTTCGGGCGAGCCGAACATCACGCCGATCTTCATGCGGATCTGGTTGATGAAGATCACCATGCAGTTCGACTTGCCGATGGAACCCGTCAGCTTGCGCATTGCCTGGCTCATCAGGCGGGCCTGGCTGCCCATCTGCATGTCGCCCATGTCGCCCTCGATCTCGGACTTCGGCGTCAGCGCCGCGACCGAGTCGACGACGATCAGGCCGACCGCCCCCGACCGCACGAGCGTATCGACGATTTCCAGCGCCTGTTCGCCCGTGTCGGGTTGCGAGATCAGCAGGTCGTCAAGGTTCACGCCCAACTTCTTGGCATAGCTCGGATCCAGCGCGTGTTCGGCATCCACGAAAGCGCAGACCCCGCCCTTCTTCTGTTCCTCGGCCACGACATGCAGCGTCAGCGTCGTCTTGCCAGAGCTTTCGGGCCCGTAGATCTCGATGATGCGGCCCTTGGGCAACCCACCGATCCCGAGCGCGATGTCGAGGCCCAGTGACCCGGTAGAGGTCGCCTCGATATCCATGGTGGCATTGTTCTGGCCGAGCTTCATGATCGAGCCCTTGCCGAATTGCCGTTCAATCTGTGCCAATGCGCTTTCCAGCGCCTTTGCCTTATCCATCTCGCGCTTTCCGTCCAAATCAAAGAGGTTCGCAGTCGCCATACGGATATCCTTTTCGCATAGCAGGCGGCTTGGGGCAATCTTGCCGATGTTCTTGTCTTGTTCCCTATATGCGGTTTTGAGCGCGGGAGTTCAAGCATCATTAACAAATTACACATCGCCTGAATTACTTAACCAACCGTTTATGCTGGCCTGCGTTCGGGCATTTCAGATGGGCAGAGACACGGGCACGCGACCACGCATCCCGCACAGTTGCCACGGGGCGTGGCACCGTCGGAACGACGCTGACCACGGCATATCTGGCGCGCGGTTTGCGCACCCGCTTGTCAGTGTAGCAAGCGCTGCACCGTCTGCGTCAGATCGTTGAGAGAAAACGGCTTGGGCAGGAATACGGAGTTGGTGATCTCCTCCTGCTCGTCCGCGAATGCTTCCTGCGCGTAGCCGGAAACGAAGACGATCCGCACTTCGGGTCGTTGCTCCAGCGCCTTTCGCACCCAGGATGGCCCATCGAGGCCAGGCATCACGACATCGGTCACGAACACGTCCACGGCAAGGGACGGGTCATCGAGCAGTTCCAGCGCTTCTTCGGCGCTTCCTGCCTCCAGCACAGTGTAGCCGCGCAGACGCAGCGCGCGCGAGGCGAAGGCACGGACCGAAGCCTCGTCTTCCACCAGAAGGATGACTCCGTCACCCTGACACTGCATGGGCGTCGCGACGGGTGCCGGTGGCACCACGCGTTCGGCCGTGATCGGAAAGTAAAGGTGGAACGTGCTGCCCTGCCCCTGCGCGCTGTCCACGAAGATATATCCGCCCGTCTGCTTCACGATGCCATAGACCGTGGACAGGCCCAGACCCGTGCCCTCGCCCGGTCGTTTGGTGGTGAAGAACGGCTCGAAGATCTTTTCCAGATGGTCCGGGGCGATCCCTTCGCCCTGATCGATCACGCGGATGGCGGCGTAATCGCCGGGTGGGACGACGGCCCGGTTGCGCCGCAGTTCCTTTTCCAGCGTCAGGGCCTCTGTCTCGATCCGGATGGGGCCATTTCCGCGGATGGCGTCTCGGGCATTCACAACGAGGTTCATGATGACCTGTTCAAGCTGGCGGCGATCTGCATGAACGGGGCCTATGCCCGTGCCATGCGCCAGCGACAGCTTCACCCGTTCCCCCACCAGCCGGTTCAGCAGATGCGCCAGATCCGACAGCACCTCCTGCACCTCCAGCGTTTCCAGCTTTTGTGTCTGCTTGCGCGAGAAGGCCAGCAACTGCCCCACGAGACTGGCGGCGCGGTTGGCGTTCTGATGGATCTGCATCATGTCGGAATATTCCGGATCGCCCGGATCGTGCCGCAGCAACAGCAGATCGCAATGGCCCGAGATCGCCGTCAGAAGGTTGTTGAAATCATGGGCGACGCCGCCTGCCAGCTGGCCGATCGCCTGCATCTTCTGGCTCTGGATGAACTGCGCCTCCAGCACCCGGACTGCGGTGGCGTCGATCAGGACGCCGACCAGAAGGGTGCGGCCACGTTCCTCCGTGCGGCGCAGGGACAGATGGACATGGCTGTCCTGCGCGCGGCGAATGCGCAGAACCTCCCCTGCGGTGGGCAGGCGTCCGGTGGCGACGTCCTGCAGCCATGCCGTCAGGGACCGCCCCAGCCCTTCGAACAGGTCGGAGATCGTGGCGCGTTCCCCCACCGGCATGTCCAGTATCTCCCGTGCCAGGGCGTTCGCCGTCAGCACCTTGCCGGTTTCCGCAAAGATGATCAGCGGAATCGGCACATCCTCGAACCGGACGCGACCACGGCGCGACGGCAGGGCGACATCCGGTTCGAACGTCGGGGGGGATTCGGCCAGGCTGCCCAGTTCGATGCGCCACAGCAACAGGCCGCGCCGCGCGTCATGGACGACAAGGCGTACAGGCCCTTCCTTTCCTGCAACCTCCGTGGAGGCGGAGCCGTCGATCTCCGCCCGCCGCAGCAGTCTGCGGACCACAGCATCGGGTTCGGCGAAGATCAGGCCCAGACCGATGGCGGCCGATTGCGCACGCCGGAAGCCGGCATTGACGGCAGCAGCGTTGCAGCCTTGGACAAGGCCGCGCGTATCCGTGGCAAAGCAGATCGTCGGATCGCGTTCCAGATACCGGTCGATGACGGCCCGTTGGGCATGATCGCGAACCTTTTCCACGATCCAGGCGACGAACGCCACGGTTGCCATCGTCCACAGCGTGGCCGTCGCCGATAGTCCCACATTGCTCATGGCGCGGGAGGAGGCCAGCAGGGTCAGGCCCATTGCGGCACTGCCCGCTGCCAGCAACCAGCAGGCCCAACTCCGAAGATTGTCCGCGTACACGTTAACCTCATCACCCGATCTGCAAGGATGCCTTGCAGATAATCGTTAACGTGGAATTAACCGCGAGGCGCGCGCAGAAGGCTCAGATGGAAGCCGTCGCCGCCGTCCAGCGGGGTCAGCGACAAGGTGCGCTCCCGTTCCCACCCCGGATGACGGTGAAGAAAGGCCGCGACCTGCGCCTCGTTTTCGACATCCAGCAGCGAACAGGTGGCATAGGCAAGGATGCCGCCATCCGCCACGACGGGGGCAAGCCGGTCCAGTATGTCGGTCTGGATGTCCAGCAGGTCCTGCAACCGTTCAGGTGTCAGCAGCCACTTGCCCTCGGGCGCGCGCCGCCAGCTGCCGGAGCCGGAGCACGGCGCGTCGGCCAGCACAAGTTCGTACCGCCCCGACAGTGCCTGATCCGTCCCCAGCTGCCGCGCCCTGATCCCGGCCCGTTTGGCCCGGGCCGGCAGGTCGGCCATGCGGCGAGGTTCCACATCATGCGCCACGAGGTCCAGCCTCGCCCTTGCGGCCATCGCCAGCGTCTTGCCCCCACCCCCCGCGCAGAAATCAAGAACGCGGTCGCCATCCTGCAACGGAAGCGCTTCCACCACTGCTTGGGATGCGGCGTCCTGCAACTCCACCCTCCCGCCCAAGTAAGCGTGCGAGGTCTGGATGCGACGGACCCCTTCGGTGACGACGAGGGCGGTGGCGGCCAGCGGATGCGGTTCGGCCACGATGCCGTCGGTCGCAAGATCCACGATGGCCTGATCTCGATCCCCCACGGCCCGCAGGAACGCGGGCGCGCGGTGACGCAGCGCCTCCATCACGGGGCCAAGCCTGTCGCCAAGGCTGTCCTGCAGGTGCGGAGCCAGCCAGTCCGGGCAATCGAGCGCCTCTACCCCCTCCGGCTCCCGGCCCGTTTCGGTGACGGGTGCAGGGGCGTGGCCTTCGCCCGTGAACAGTGCTGCGGGATCCGTCCCCCGCGCGCGCAAGCCGCCGAGGATCAGACCACGTCCGGTCTCTGCCCCGCCAAGTGCTGCGAAACTGCGGCGGCAGCGTATCGCGTCGAACACGAGATCACGTACCGCCGCCCGATCACCGGAGCCTGCGAAGCGGCTGCCTCTTGCCCAGTTGACCAGCGCCTTTTCGGCGGGCTGGCCCGACAGCCAGCGGTCCAGAATTTCGATTGCGGCGGAAAGGCGTGCGGCGGGGGTCATGGCATCCTCGGATCGGGCTCGGATCGGTTGGGCGGGCCATATCCTGTCCCGCCCCCCATGTCACGCGAAGGGACCGATCAGGGCGCCTGTTTCGCCATCGCCGATCCCGAGGTCCGTCACCCTTGGCCCCGGATTGCAGGCAAGGCTTGCCCCCACCAGCGACTTGAACGTCCGCAAGGGCGGGTCCCAATCGGCCACCATTGCCGCCGCCTCCCGCAGTTGCATGAGTGCGGCTGCGGTCTGAACGGCGGGCGCATCCGACAGCAAACCGCAGACGGGCAGCGGCAGCAGGGCAAGCACTTCCTCTCCGCGGGCGACGGCCATTCCGCCCCCGCAGCCGATCAGGGCATTGGCGGCGGTGGCCATCGCAGTAGGGTCGCTGCCGAAGACACACAGGTTGTGGCTGTCATGGGCGACAGTGGTCGCAATGGCCCCCGTCCAGCTTCCCCACCCGTCCAGCACACCTAACGAGGGGACGGGTTCACGCCGCCCGTGCCGGTGAATCACCGCCATCATCAGCTTGTCGTCCGGCAACACGACCGCCCCGTCCGTCACCGGCAGGTCCTGCACCCGCAATTCGGTGAAACGCGGGCGGAAGACGGTGTTGACGGCAACCGAGCCTTTCGCGCCTGTCCGCAGAATGAAGTCGTCAGGCCTCACGGGGGCCAGCTTCATGCTGTCGGTGAACGCCGTGGTCGGGTTGCCGGGGGTGCCACCCAGCAGGACGCCGTCCCGCGCCACCTCCTTGCCGGACGCGATGACATGGCCGACGCGGAACCACCGCAGGTCCTGAAGAACCAGGATGTCCGCGCGACGCCCTGCGGCCACAAGGCCCAGGTCCGCGCGACCGAGACGCATGGCGGCGTTCAGCGTCGCCGCCCGCAGCGCATCCACCGGGGCAAGCCCGTAACGCACCAGCCGCCGCACCACGTCGATCATGCCGCCCACGCGGCACAGGTCATCCGGAAACACGTCATCGGTGCAAATCGTCAGGGTCTGCGGGATATGCGGCAGCGCGTTCAGCGCCTTGACGACGTCGGGCAGGACGTAGTCGTGCGATCCCCGCAGTTCCACCGTCAGACCTGTCCGCAGCTTGGCCAGCAGATCCCCGGCCGAGGTGATCTCGTGATCGGACCCGATGCCGGCTGCCGCAAATCCCTGAAGGTCCGCACCCGACAGGCCCCGCGCATGGCCGCAAATCAGCTTTCCCGAGGAAAAGCCCGCATCCACGATCCCGCGCATCCTGTCGCTGCGTTCCAGCACACCATGCATGTCCATCACCTCGGCCACGCCGTGGATGCCCGGCCATGACAGCATCTCCGCCATCTCCTCCGGGCCGAAGTCCGCGCCTGCCATTTCCAGCCCCGGTGCGGAGGGGATGCAGGACGGCGCAAGCGTCAGGATGCGCAGCGGCAGGTCCTTGGCCGCGTCGATCGCCCACCGCACACCGGCAAGGTCCGCGACGTTCCCGACCTCGTGCGGGTCCCACACCACCGTGGTCGTGCCCTGCGGCACCACCACCTCCGCATAACGGCGCGGTGTCGTCATGGAGCTTTCGACGTGCATGTGCGTGTCGATCAGCCCCGGCACGACGAACCTGCCCGCGGCGTCGATCACCCGCCGCGCGTCGCTGCGCGTCGCCGTCTCGTGGACCGAGGCGATCAGGCCCCCCACGATCCCTACATCCGCAGCCCGTAATTCCGACGTAGCCATGTCGACCACCGTGCCGCCGGTGATCAGCAGGTCGAACGGCTGGCGACCCAGGGCCGCCGCAACCGCACGATCCCGAAGTTCCGCGTTATCCGCATCAAGGTTCATCGCGCCATTCCCATCAGGCCACCGAGGAAAAGACTCCGGACCTTTGCCGCATCTGCCGCGACCGCAATGCGGGCATTTGGCTCGGCACGGGTGTCCCGCCATTCGACAACGGTCATGCCGCGCGTCAGGGTGCCCTGCAGCTCCACGTCCAGACGACCAGCCCGGAGTGTCACCGAAGCGGGGTCCATCACGCAGGCCGCGGCGACCGGATCGTACAGCGCCATCGTGCCCGTGGAGGAAATTCCGACATAACCTTCCAGCAGATCGGCCAGCAGCTGCGCCCGTTCTCCCGCCATCGCACGAACGGGGGCGACATCAGCGGCCGTCACCCGGACTTGTCGGCAGCAGTCGAGGCCGACCATCGTTACCGCGACGCCCGCACCTATGACAATGCCCAGCGCCTCGGGATCGACAAAGGCGTTGAATTCGGCGGCGGCGGTATGGTTGCCACCCGATACAGCCCCGCCCATCCATGTCAGTGTCATGCGTTGGGCCAGATCGGGGCGTGCCCGCAGCAAATGCGCGATGTTCGTCAGCGGGCCCAGCGCCAGCACCTGCACCCCGCCGGAATCCATCCAGTCGGCCAGTGCGGCGATCGCATTCTCGCTGTCAACCGCCCGAGGGGACGCCGGCAGCTTGCGACCGCGCCCTGCCATTCCATCCGCTCCCAACACGTAATCTGCCGTGACGAGCGCGCAGGCCACGGGCGCATCCGCCCCCGCATGCACCGGGACGGACCAGCCAAATGTCTCGCAGGCACCCAGCGCGTTGCGGACAGCTTGCGTCAAGGGGACGTTGCCTGCAACGATGGACAAGCCCGCCACACGATCCGACAGCATGCAGATCGCAGCCAGATCGTCGAAACCCATATCGGTATCGATCCAGACGTCACGCATGGGCCAACCTTACCGCACCTGCTTCGGGCAGATCGAAGGCGATTTCAGCCCCTGCGGCATGGCGGGGGGCTTCAGCGGGCGCTTCCACACGGATATCCCCCAGTGGTGAGGACAGCAGATATTCCACCACTTGCCCCAGATAGGAGGCACCTGCCACCGTCCCCCGATACGGACCATGCCCCAGAACGACGGCACGTGGCCGCCATGCCAGTCCTGCAAGACCGCTTGCGTCGAAGTGCGGGGCGGCGATCCCTGCCAGTTTGCCATCCGTCAGCAGGAACGTATTCTCGAACCCGATGAAGTTGGCCACGAAGGCGGAAACGGGGCGTTCGTAGATATCTTCCGGTGTGCCGGTCTGTTCGATGCGTCCATCCCGCATGACGATGATCCGGTCCGCCAGTGCCAGCGCCTCAGACTGATCATGCGTCACGTAGATCATGGCGATGCCAAGATCACGTTGCAGACGTGACAGTTCGGACCTCATTTCCAGCCGCAGGCGGGCGTCGAGGTTCGACAGCGGCTCGTCCAGCAGCAGCAACTTCGGCTCCACCACGATGGAGCGTGCCAGCGCAACACGTTGCTGTTGGCCACCCGACAGTTCGCGCGGCTGGCGACCTGCCAGATGTGCAAGCCCGGTGGAGGTCAGCGCCGCCTCCACCCGACGTGTCAGTTCGGGCTTTGCCACCTTGGCCAAACGCAGGCCAAAGGCCACGTTCTCGAACACGGTCAGGTGCGGGAAAAGGGCGTATGACTGGAACACCAGCCCGACGCCGCGCTTGTTCGGCGGCACCCGCGTGATGTCGCGTCCGTCCAGCGTGATGCGTCCCCCCATGGGCGTCATCAACCCCGCGATGGCGCGCATCGTCGTGGTCTTGCCGCAGCCGGACGGGCCGAGCAGCGCCACCAGTTCCCCCGGCGCCATCGCGAAGTCGAGGGCGTCGACCGCTACGGTGTCGCCATATCCCAGCGTCAGCCGGTCGAGTTTCAGAAAGTCAGACATAGCGCGACAGCCCCAAGAGTTTCTCGGCCACCATGACGATGGCCAGCGACATCAGGGCCAGAAGGCCCGACAGCGCGGCGATCGAGGGGTCGTAGTTGAATTCCATGTAGAACATCATGTCGATCGGCAACGTGGTGACGCCTGGCCCCGACAGGAACAGCGATACCGGCACCTGATTGAACGAGGTGATGAAACCGATGATGAAGGCGGCCATGATTCCTGCGCGGATATTGGGCAGGACCACCTTCATGAAGGCCCCCAGACGGGAGGCACCCAGCATGACGGCCGCCTCCTCTATGTCCGGGCGCAGGTTGACCAGCGATGCCGACACCACGCGCACTGCATAAGGCACCAGCAGCGCGGTATGACCGATGAACAGTGCAATGGTGACACCCAGCCCCGTGGGGATCACCAGATGGCGCAGCAAGGCCAGACCCACGATGATGCCCGGCACCACGATCGGGGCGGTCACGATGTTGCGGATGATCCCTGCCCCCGGCGGGCGATAGCGTTCCAGTGCATAGGCGGCCGGAATGCCCAGCAGCAACGCAGCCAGAGTTGAGCCGATGGCAAGCGTCATGGACAACGCGAAGGCATTGCGGAAGCTTTCCACCTCGAACACGCGGGCCACCCAGCGCAGTGACAGGCCCTGCGGCGGAAAGGCCAGTGTTTCCCCCGCGGACAGGCCCGCGATGCAGATGATGATGAAGGGTCCGATCAGGAACAGCAGGACCGCTACCAGAAGAATGTTGCCGGATACTTTCATCTCGCAAGCCTCTTGAGCAGGATGCTCGTCACAACCGACATCGCGATCAGGATGACCGCGATCACCCCCGCGCTGGCGTAGTCGTTCGCCACGGACACGCGCTGATACAGCAACGTTTCCAGCATCAGCACCTTGGATCCGCCAAGAATGGCCGGCGTGACATAGGCCGTCAGAGATCCAACGAAAACCAGCGTGCCCCCCACGACCAGACCTTCCTTGGTCAGCGGCAGGATGACCTTCCAGAACACGGTCAGCCAGTTCGCACCCAGCACCCGCGCCGCAGGCACCACGTCACGCGGCATGTTTTCCAGTGCGGAAATCAGCGGCAGCACCATCAGCGGGAAGAACAGCTGGATCAGGCCGATGAATACCGCCGTTTCCGTGAACAGGATGCGCAGCGGACGTTCGATGATGCCAAGGTTCTCCAGCCCCACGTTGATGAAGCCCGTCCGCCCAAGGATCACCAGCCAGGCATAGGTGCGCGCCACGGGGGAGATCATGAGCGGCAGCACCAGAAGCGCGACGAGCCGCCCCTTCGATTTCGGCGACTTGTCCACCACGGCCATGGCTACCCCATAGCCGATGACGGCGGAAACGAGCGTGACCGTCAGCCCCAGCCGGAATGTGCGCCAGAACACCTCTCGGTTCAGGCCAGAGGAGAAGAAGTCGAAGTAGTTGCCAAGGCTCCATCCCGCATCAGTGCGGAACGCCCCGGACAGAAGAATGATGACGGGGACCAGAAAGCCCACCACGACGAACAGCGTCGCGGGGGCCAGCAGCCAAAGACCGATGCGGCGGTTCTGGAACATGGCTTACTGTGCGACCTTCTCGTTCCATTGCGACAACCAGGATTCGCGGTTTTCCAGTTGCAGCGCGGCGGGCAGGAATTCGATCTGGGCTGCCATATCCTCGCCATAGGTCAGACCTTCGGCGGTTGCGGCATCCACCGTGACCTTCGTGTTGACGGGGCTGTCGACCTGACCTTCGGCCAGCTTTTGCTGCACGTCCGCCGATAGCCAGAAATCGATGAATTGCTGCGCAAGTTCCGGTTCCTGCGTGCCCTTGACCATGGACAGCACATTCATGCCCCCGCTCTGACCTTCCTTGGGCTGCGCCCATGCGACAGGCATTCCCAGCTTGGCGATGTTGGCCCAGCCGAAGCGGCCCACCACGGCGGCAAGGATCTCCTCCTGCTGCAACAGCTGCGGGATCTGCGATCCACGCTCGTAGAACGTGACGACGTCGTCCTTGTGTTCTGCCACGAGGTCGATGGCGTCGGTAAAGTTCGGATCGTCTTTCCCGAGCGCCTTTTGCAGCATCATCAGCGTGACCGGTCCCTGCGTGGTCGCGATGTTCGGCAGCGCCACATATCCAGCCAGATCGTCGGAGAACAGATCGAGCCAACTGTCCACAGTCACCTCGTCCGAACGATACACGATGGAAGTGCCGTAGAAGGTGTAGCCCACCGCCAGGTTGCCACCTACCGGATCGCGCGCGAAGTCGTATATGTCGGACATGCTGGGGATCGCGGCCGCACCCAGCGGCGCGATCAGGCCCTTGTTCGCGGCCTCCAGCGCGTTGGCGTCTGAAAAGGCGATGACGTCCACCACGGGCTTTGCGGCATTCGCTTCCAGCTTGGCGAGACGTTCGCTGCTGTTTCCGGTCTCGATCACCAGCTCGCATCCGCACTGAGCCTCGAACGGTTCATAAAGCGCCGCGCGATAAGCGTCCTGGGCCACGCCATAGACGGAAATCGTCAACGTCTTGTCCTGCGCGAACGCGGGTGATGCGGCAAGGGCGCCGATGGCCAGAAGGCTGCGGGTTATCATGTTTCTCTCCTCTCGGGACGGGATGTGGACCCCCGCACGACCAGCGTGGCGGGGAAAAGTCGGGGGCCGGAGGCACGGCCCGTGGCCACGTCCAGCGCGTGATCGGCAATGGCGGACAAGTCCTGCCGGACGGTCGTCAACTGGGGCGTGACGATACGCCCCCATATGACATCATCGAATCCTGTCACGGATACGGCATGCGGAACGGAAATGCCGCGATCGGCAAGTCCCGCGACGATGCCCACGCCCAGCGTGTCGTATGCCGTGGCGATGGCCGTCTCCGTGCCGTTCCATTCCGATGCATAGATTCTTGCGCTGTCGAGGGTCGGGATGATCCGATCGATGACGAAGGGAACGCCGCGGCTGCTCAGGCCCTCGACCAGCCCCGCCTCCCGCTCGTGGCTGACCAGGGAGCGCTGGGCAGATACGACGATGCGGACGCTTTCATGGCCCAGATCGGCCAGATGCTGCGCCACCAGTCGCCCGCCCTGCCGATGATCACACGACGCGATGTTGGCGGGATTGGTCCTGGCATCCACGACGGCGACGGGCACCTGCAGCGCCTCGGTCGACAGTTCTGCTTCGCGCATGGGGATGATGACCAGTCCGTCCGCGCCGCGTGCCACGAAATCCTGTAGGCGCTGGTTCTGCAACGCAGGATCGCTCATTGAGTCGGCGACCATCAGCGCCATGCCCCGCGCACGGGCGGCGCGTTCGAAAGCCTGCGCGAAATCGGCAAACAGCGGCATGGAGAAGTTCGGCACCACGAGGCCGATCAGCGTGCTGCGTCCCAGTCGCAGCGACCGTGCGGCATGCGACGGCACGTAGTTCAGCTGTTCCGCAATGGCGCGCACCCGTGCGGCCACGTCGGCAGAGACGCGTCCCTTGCCCGAAAGCACATTGGAAACGGTCGCCCTTGATATTCCCAAGGCTTCCGCGATGCACTTCATCGATGGCGGTTCTTGCATGGTTACTCGTGTCAAATCGGTTGATTTCGCGTGTAACCCGATTTTTTGACGCAACAAAGCAGTTTTGCCCCATCACGTTGGCATCCGGTCGCGCAGACAGAAACCTGTTGTTACAATGCCTCGAATTCGCCTAGATCGCCTGCGAAAGGAGCATGCATGTCAGAGGATCTCATCCAGCGCTGCGAGGCGAAGGGCCTTCGCATGACCGAGCAGCGCCGCACCTTGGCCCGCGTGCTGACAGAATCAGGCGATCACCCCGACGTGGAGGAGTTGTATGCACGCGCCAGTGCCGTGGACCCGCGCATATCGCTTGCCACGGTCTACCGGACCGTCAAGCTGTTCGAGGAGGCGGGCATCATTGACCGACTGGAGTTCCGCGACGGACGCGCGCGATACGAGGATGCGGAACGCGACCATCATGATCACCTGATCGACCTGCATACCGGCAACGTTATCGAGTTCGTCGATCCGGAGATCGAGGCCTTGCAGGAAAAGATCGCGGCCCGCCTTGGATATCGGCTGATGGGCCACCGGCTGGAGCTTTATGGCGTCCCGCTCAAGAAGGGCTGACGTTGGCGCAAACAACCTTTCCACGGGCATTCCCGCAGGTTAGACAGTTCGTAAGCACCAAAGGAGGACTGGCTATGAGCACGATCATCGACATCCACGCCCGTGAAATTCTCGACAGCCGGGGCAATCCCACGATCGAGGTGGACGTGACGCTGGAAGACGGTTCCATGGGCCGTGCCGCCGTCCCCTCGGGCGCATCCACCGGCGCCCACGAGGCGGTCGAAAAGCGCGACGGCGACAAGGCGCGTTACATGGGCAAGGGCGTTCTCGATGCCGTGGCCGCCGTCAACGGCGAACTGGCCGAGGAACTGGTCGGCTTCGACGCGACCGAGCAAGTCGGCATCGACCGGACCATGATCGAGATGGACGGCACCCCGAACAAATCCCGCCTTGGCGCGAACGCGATCCTCGGCGTGTCGCTGGCAGTGGCGAAGGCCGCAGCGGAATTCACCTCGCAACCGCTGTTCCGCTATGTCGGTGGCACGTCGGCCCGCGTCCTGCCGGTCCCGATGATGAACATCATCAATGGCGGCGAACATGCCGACAACCCCATCGACATCCAGGAATTCATGATCATGCCGGTATCCGCCGGCAACGTGAAGGAAGCGATCCGCATGGGGTCCGAGGTGTTCCATACGCTTAAGAAGGAACTGTCGGCTGCGGGGCACAACACCAACGTGGGTGATGAAGGCGGTTTCGCGCCCAACCTGAACTCCGCCCGCGACGCGCTCGATTTCATCCTTCGTTCCATCGAGAAGGCGGGTTACCGTCCGGGCGAGGACATCTATCTCGGCCTCGACTGCGCCGCGACCGAATACTTCAAGGGCGGTCGGTACGAGATGAAGGGTGAGGGCAAGTCCCTGTCGGTCGGGGAAAACGTCGATTTCCTCGCCTCTCTCGCTGCTGACTATCCCATCATCTCCATCGAGGATGGCTGTTCGGAAGATGACTGGGAAGGCTGGAAACTGCTGACCGAGCGTCTGGGAAACAAAGTCCAGCTGGTGGGCGACGACCTGTTCGTGACCAATCCCGCCCGCCTGTCCGAAGGCATCGCCAAGGGTTGTGCCAACTCCATGCTGGTCAAGGTCAACCAGATCGGTACATTGACGGAAACGCTGGCTGCCGTGGAAATGGCGCATCGCGCACGCTACACCAACGTCATGTCCCACCGTTCGGGAGAGACGGAGGACAGCACGATCGCCGATTTGGCCGTCGCGACGAATTGCGGTCAGATCAAGACCGGATCGTTGTCGCGTTCTGACCGGTTGGCAAAATACAACCAGCTGATTCGGATCGAGGAAATGCTGGGCGAAGTGGCCGAATATGCAGGCCGCTCCATCCTGAAGGTCTGATCCGACCGAACCACCCGCGCCATCGGCTCGCATTCAGTGCCAAGGGTGCGGGTGTCTGACGAATGATCCAGCGGGTGTTGCGAGATAACGGGCATCGTCTGGGGCATATCGTTTTTTCGCAGAACCTGCCGGATGCACGCGGACTTGCCGCCGCGTATTTCAGCCGTTCAGTGGCGGTCCTAACGTACCGCCCATCCCAACGGCCTGCACCTGGAGTCCAAGTGCAGGCCCGGCATCCCGGCCCGCGCATCCGTCGCAGAAATCTCCGTTATTACGTGACGAACCACGCAGGCATGTGTCAGCCGCTGATGCGCCCGCCTGCGGTCGGCCCCGGCACCCCTGTTGTGGGCGAAGACGAAAGAGGCATCCCCCGCGCGACCCGCACGGCGAGGAAAGCGAAAGCCTGTGCCTCCAGCATGTCGCCATCAAGGCCGGCCGTCTCCACAGGCAGAATGTCCAGACCTGTTCTGGCAGCAAGCATTCCCATCAGGGTTCCGTTATGCCGCCCGCCACCCGTCACGAGCATTCTTGTCACAGGCACCGGAAAATGCGGCAGACCTGCCATGACAGAGGCTGCGACAAGGGCCGTCAGGGTGGCGCAGGCATCCGCATCACTTAATCCGTCCACCTGATAAAGAAGCCCGGGAAAATCATTACGGTCCAAAGACTTCGGCGGTAGTCTTGAGAAAAAAGGTTCGGAAAGGAACGTTCTGACGATATCCTCGTCCACGGTTCCGCCAGCCGCGAGGTTGCCCCCCTCGTCATGCCGCCAACCAAGGCGCCCGGTGACCAGATCGTTGACAGGGGCGTTTGCTGGCCCCGTATCGAAGGCAAGCAAGGCACCCTCCGCCTCTGGTACGGAATGGCGCGGGTCGAGCCAGGTGACATTGCCCACGCCGCCCAGGTTCAGGAACGCCAGCGGCATCGTCTCACCGGCCCAGCGGGCGGCGGCGAAATGGAAGAACGGGGCCAGCGGTGCCCCCTGACCGCCCTGACGCACATCCTCGGACCGGAAATCCCATGCGACGGGCAGTCCCAGTCGCTGCGACAGGGCCGCCCCCGACCCTGCCTGCAAGGTGCCGCGCCCGCCCGGATCATGCGCCAGGGTTTGCCCGTGGAACCCGATCAGCTCCGCGCCGTGGAACTGCTCCAGCACCTCCATGTGGGCATCCTCCACCACGCGGGCGGCAGCCTCCACGGCGTCGCCCTCCCATTGGCCGAGAGCGGCGCGCAGCACGGCGCGTTCAGCGTCGGAATAAGGGCGATACCGTGTTTCCCCGAACTCCAGCACGCGTTCGCCGTCCGTCAGCACCATTGCGGCATCCACACCGTCCAGCGACGTGCCGGACATGGTGCCGAGTGCCCGGACCGGTCCCGATTTCAACATGGTCAAACCTCCGCCCCCACGATATACCGCAGCCCTGCACGATATAAAGCACGAGAACAACCATGACCTACCATCCCAAATCGGACTTCCTGAACGTGATGATGGACCGCGGTTATCTTGCCGATTGCACCGACCTTCAGGGCCTCGACGAGAAACTGCGCGCCGGGGTGGTATCCGCTTATATCGGCTATGACGCGACGGCGGCCTCGCTTCACGTGGGGCATCTGCTGAACATAATGATCCTGCGCTGGCTGCAAAAGACCGGCCATCGCCCGCTGACCCTGATGGGCGGCGGCACGACGAAGCTGGGCGATCCGTCCTTTCGGTCAGAAGAGCGTCCACTGCTGACGGATGCCCAGATCGGGTCCAACATCGACGGAATGAAGAAGGTCTTCGCGCAATACCTGTCTTATGGCGACGGCCCCACCGATGCCATCATGCTGAACAATGCCGAATGGCTGGACAACCTGAACTATCTCACCTTCCTGAGGGAGATCGGGCGTCACTTTTCCGTCAACAGAATGCTGTCCTTCGAAAGCGTGAAGACCCGGCTTGACCGCGAGCAATCGCTGTCTTTCCTGGAATTCAACTACATGATCCTGCAGGCCTACGATTTCCTGGAGCTGAACCAGCGCTATGGCTGCGTGTTGCAGATGGGCGGCTCCGACCAGTGGGGCAACATCATCAACGGCGTCGATCTGACGCGCCGAGTGGCCGATGCGCAGATCTTCGGCCTGACCTCTCCGCTGCTGACCACGTCCGACGGGCGCAAGATGGGCAAGTCGGCCAGCGGTGCCGTCTGGTTGAACGGCGAGATGCTTTCGGCCTATGATTTCTGGCAGTTCTGGCGCAACTCGACCGACGCGGACGTGGGCAAGTTCCTGAAACTGTTCACCGAACTCCCCGTCGATGAATGTGATCGCCTTGGTGCCCTGCAGGGGTCGGAGATCAACGCGGCCAAGATCATCCTTGCCAACGAGGTGACGACCCTGCTGCACGGAGCAGACGCCGCCCGCGCCGCAGAGGAGACCGCCCGTGCGGTATTCGAGCAGGGCGGAGTGGGCGGAGAGCTGGAGATCGTCACCCTGCCCGCCGCGACGCTGGGCGACGGGCTGTCTGTCGTGCGTTTCCTTGTGGATGCTGGGCTCGTCCCTTCGGGCAAAGAGGCCAAGCGTCTGGTTGCCGAAAACGGTCTGCGTTTCAACAACGACCCTGTGACCGATGCCAACGCCGTTGTCACCACCGCGATGGTCGGGGCGGAACTCAAGGTCTCCATCGGCAAGAAGAAGCACCGTCTGGTGCGTCTGGGGTAAACTGCGGGTTGTGGTCCCGTGCCGTGGCTGCATTATATGCAAGGCACACGAATAAAGACAGGCACGGGACAATGACACTCAAGGCAATGCTGGCCGCCACCGCGATGATGGCGGCTTTGGCCGGATGCGAGCAGATCCAAAGCTTCGGCGAACAGCCCTCCCGCGCCGCAGCCGTGGAAGCACCGCAATTCTTCGAGAATGCCTATGCGGCAAAGACGGACGGAAAGTACACGCTGCCCGCGATCCCCGAGGATCAGATCCCCGAGGCCTATCGCCGCCAGATCGTCCGGTATGAAACCACGGAAGCACCGGGCACGGTGATCGTCGATCCGTCGCGCGGCGTGCTGTATCTGGTGCAGCCCGAAGGCCGCGCGATCCGCTACGGCATTTCTGTCGGGCGGGACGGATTCGGCTGGTCCGGAACAGCGGAAGTGGCACGCAAGGCACGCTGGCCGACATGGACCCCGCCTGCCGAAATGATTGCCCGCCAGCCAAGCCTTGAGAAATGGCGCAACGGACAGCCGGGTGGCCCGACGAACCCCTTGGGGTCGCGGGCGCTGTATCTGTATCTTAACGGGCAGGATCACGGGTTCCGCATCCACGGCACGCCGGAATGGCGAACCATTGGCAAACGCGCCTCCTCCGGCTGCTTCCGCATGATCCAGCAGGATGTGCTGGACCTGTATGAGCGGGTGCCGACCGGCTCCAAGGTTGTGGTCCTGACCCCGTCGGGTGAAATTCCTACGAAACTGACCCTGCCGCCGCCTGCACCAAGGCCGAAGGCACCTAAGCCCGCAACCGTCACCCCCGCCGTGGTGGAAACGACGACGCTGGACAGCACTGACAGCGCATCCTCCATCGCGGAAGATGCGGCAGAGGCGCTGCGCGAAACCCCCGCGACCGAGGCAGCGCCCGGTTCGGAACCGACAGCCGGGACGACGGACACGCCTGATCCGGCTGCAGCGCCCGAAGCGGCCCCCGCGCCGGAACCCTCGTCCGCGCCGACCCCCGCCGCCGAGGCGCCGGCCCCGGCGATAGAGCCTGCACCGCAAGCCACGCCGAACACCTCGGAAGAGGCACCTGCCCCCACGGGTACCGTCCTTCCTACCCCATCGCGCTGATACAAGCCGGTCAAGTCGAACCGAAGGGCCGCCTCGTGCGGCCCTTTTGCGTTCTATTTGTGCATATGACGAACCAGAGCCTTCTTCCGAATGTCGGCAGGCACGGCTATAATTGATCCGGAAAAATGCGGGGAATGTCATGTCGGCCATCAGGCGGCCCGTCATCGGGATCATCGGCAACAACCAGTCACTGAGCGAGGGGTTCGATGCCCATGTCAGCGCCCGTCTGACATCGGAGGCGGTGTCACAGGCTGCTGGATGCGTGCCGATCATCATCCCCTCGGACCCGCGTCTTGTATCTACGGCGGATCTGCTGGACCTGTGCGACGGTTTTCTGCTGACCGGTGGCCGCCCCAACGTCCACCCCGAGGAATACGGAGAGGCGGAGACGCCCGCTCATGGTGCCTTCGACCGCCAGCGCGATGCCGTGACCCTGCCGCTGGTGCGGGCCTGCGTAGAACGCGGCCAGCCCTTCCTCGGCATCTGCCGGGGATTTCAGGAGGTGAACGTGGCGATGGGCGGCACCCTTTATCCCGAGATACGGGAGCTTCCGGGCCGCATGAACCACCGCATGCCCCCCGATGGCACGCCGGAAGAGAAGTTCGCCCTGCGCCACAAGGTCACCTTCATCGAAGGCGGCCCGTTCCACCGCCTGATGGGAAGCACGGAGGTGATGACGAACACCTTGCACGGTCAGGGGATCAAGACAGCCGGACGCGGCGTAGTCGTGGACGGTCACGCCCCTGACGGCACACCGGAAGCGATCTTCATCACTGATGCGCCTGGCTTCACGTTATCCGTGCAGTGGCACCCCGAATGGAAGGCCGCAAGCGATCCGGTGTCCCGCCCGCTGTTTACGGCCTTCGGGGATGCGGCACGGGTGTGGGCCGCCACGCGCCGGGGGTTCCTGAAAAGCGCCTAGGCGCCCTTCGCCACGACCTGCGCTGCCGCGGAAACGGCCCCCGTCCCATGTGGAATGTTGAGAGCCAGCATCGCCGCCTCGATCACCGCGATGACGCCCAGTGTCATGTGCGCGTTCACATGCCCCATATGCGCAACCCGCAGAAAGCCGTGATATTCCGGCGATGAGGGCTCGGCCATGCCCAGCCCGATGCCCAGCGTCACGCCTGCCTTGGTTTCCGTCCAGCGGCGGATCGCAGTGGCATGTGGCGCGCCAAAGCGGGCCGCCGTCACCGCACGTCCGCGCCGCGCCGGATCGGCGATGTTCATGCCGATCTGAGGATTGCCCGTCCCCCAGGCATCGAAAGCGGCCCAGACCGCATGGGCCAGCGTGTCATGGCGGTGCCAGACGGCCTCCAGCCCCTCCTCCTTCATCATGTCCAGCGATTCACGCAGGCCGAACAGGTGATGGGTGGGGGCAGTGCCGCCAAACCGCTCGTGGAACATCGACGGGTTCGCGCGATGCGTCCAGTTCCACATCGGCGTGCGCAGGTCGGATGCTGCGCAACGCCCCGCCGCCTTGTCCGAGAACCACACAAAACCGAGGCCCGGCGGCATCATAAGCCCTTTCTGGCTGGCCGCGACCATCACATCGACGCCCCAGGCGTCCATTACGAAACGGTCGCAACCCAGGGACGCGATGCAATCCACCGCCAGAAGCGCATCCGATCCTGCCGCATCCATCGCGGCCCGCACACCCGCCACATCGTTCAGAACGCTTGTCGCCGTGTCCACATGCGTGATCAGCACGGCCTTCACGTCGGGATGCGTGCGCAAGGCCTGTTCGACACGTGCCGGATCGACGGGGGTGTTCAGGCCGAAGTCGATCGTCTCCACCACCACGCCCATGGCGCGGGCGGCCTCTGCCCAGCCAATGCCGAAGCGGCCCGTCAGGCAGACCAGCGCCTTTTCCCCGCGCGAGAACATGTTGGCGATCGCCGCTTCCCATGCGGAATGGCCGTTGCCAAGGAAGATCGCGACGTTCTGTGTCGTGCCGGCCACCCACTTCAGGTCGGGCACGATACCTTCCACCATGTCGTGCAACGCCCCTTCGTAGATATTGGGGGCGGCGCGGTGCATCGCGTTCAGAACGCGGTCGGGCATCACCGAAGGACCCGGAATGGCAAGGTAATGGCGACCGTTGGCAAGGCTCATGACACTCTCCTGTTTCGTCCGATCGCTACGCCCGCGACGTGCCTTCGTCAATGGCGGTGCTTGCCTCGGACCGCCCCGCAGGCTAGACCCAAGGCCCAAGACGGAGAGGTTCCTTTGTCCATCGAAAACCTGAACAAGACCCGCGACCCCCGTTACGCCTCGCGCCGCCTGTTCGGCAGGTTGTGGAACGGCTATCTGCGCCATCACAAGGTCATGATGGCGGTCGCGTTCCTGCTGATGGTCATCGAAGGGTCCACGCTGGGCGCGCTGTCGTGGATGATCAAGCCGCTGTTCGACAAGGTGTTCACCCCTGGCGGGGAAAGTGCGCTGGTCTGGGTCGGGTGCGGCATCTTCGGGTTGTTCGCGGTCCGGGCGGCGACGTCGATCCTGTCGAAGATGATCATGACCCGTATCGCGCAGGTCAGCTCCACCACCATGCAGACTGACCTGCTGCGCCATATCCTGACGCTTGATCCCGTTTTCTTTCAGGTCAATTCGCCCGGTCAGCTGATCGAACGGGTGCAGGGCGACACCGCTGCCGTGCAAGGTGTGTGGTCGATGGTCATCACGGGCGTGGGGCGGGATTCCATCGCGCTTCTCGGGCTGTTCTTCGTGGCATTGAGCATCGACGTCCACTGGACGCTGGCAGCTTTGATCGGGGCGCCGTTGCTGATCCTGCCCGCGATCATTGTCCAGCGCTACATCCGTCGCAAGGTGAACCAGACCCGGGCCCAATCCGGCGTGCGTGCGACGCGGCTGGACGAAATCTTCCACGGCATTCAGGCAATCAAGCTGAACCGCATGGAGTCTTATCAGTTGCGCCGGTTTACGGCCATCGTGGGGCGGCTGGTGACGGCAGGCGTGAAGACGGCCACGGGACGTGCCGCGATGCCCGCCATGGTGGATTTGATCACGGGCCTCGGCTTCTTTACCGTCCTGATGCTGGCCGGGGACGAGATCGTGTCCGGCGAGCGGACAGTGGGCGAATTCATGTCCTTCTTCACCGCCATGGCGCTGACATTCCAACCGATGCGCCGCCTTGGCGACATGTCGGGTTTCTGGCAGGTCGCGGCCGCCAGTCTGACGCGCATCTTCCGTTTGCTGGACGTAACGCCCGCCCCGCGTCCCGCGCCCACGGCTGTCCCCTCCCGCACACCGCCGGAGATCGAGCTGCGAGACGTCACCTTCTCCTATACCGACATGCCGGTGCTGAACGGCACCAGCTTTGTGGCAAAGGCAGGCCGGATGACGGCACTGGTGGGTGCGTCGGGTGCAGGCAAGACGACCGTGTTCCACCTTTTGACCGGGTTGTCGCAACCTTCTTCCGGGCAGATCCTGATGGACGGCACGGACATCTCTCGCTTTTCGCTGGACGACCTGCGCGGCCAGTTCGCCGTCGTCTCGCAGGACAGCGCCCTGTTCGACGAGACGATCCGCGAAAACGTCGTCCTTGGTCGCGACATTTCCGACGACCGCCTTCAGGAGGCGCTGGATGCGGCCCATGTGACGGAGTTCGTGCGCAACCTTCCGGCAGGTCCCGACAGTCCTGCCGGGCCGCGTGGATCGGCCCTGTCGGGCGGGCAGCGGCAACGTGTGGCCATTGCCCGCGCGCTGATCTCCGGCTCCCCCGTCCTGTTGATGGACGAGGCGACCTCCGCCCTTGATGCGCAGTCCGAAGCGATGGTGGCGGCCGCCCTTGCCCAGCACGGCAATGGTCGCACCATGCTGGTGATCGCGCACCGCCTGTCCACCATCCGCGAGGCGGACAGCATCGTCGTGATGGATCAGGGCCGTGTCGTTGATCAAGGCACCCACGAGGAGTTGCTGGCGCGTGGTGGAGTTTATGCCGAACTGTATCGGCTACAATTCAAGGATCAGGCATGATGCGCAAGATCTGGGCACTGACCGGATCCGACCGGCTGGATTTCCTGCAGAACCTCGTCACGAACGACATAATGAGGCTGCGGCAGGACGGGATCGTCTGGGCGGCGCTGCTGACCCCTCAGGGCAAATATCTGGCTGATTTCTTCGTCATTCGTCAGGGCGAGGATCTGCTGATAGACATTGCACCTTCCATTGCGGAAGCGACCTTGCGCCGTTTGTCGATGTATCGCCTTCGTGCGGACGTGCAGATCGCACCTTCAGACCTTCATGCCAGCCGCGGTGTCGGCGCCGCACCTGCAGGCGCCATGCCTGATCCGCGCCATCCCGAGATGGGATGGCGGCTCTACGCTCCCCACGCTGTGCCTGACACGGTCGACTGGGATGCCTTGCGGGTGGAACATGTAGTGCCGGAGAGCGGCGTGGAGCTGACACCCGACACCTTCATCCTCGAAGCAGGATTCGAACGTCTGCATGGCGTGGATTTTCGCAAGGGCTGTTATGTCGGGCAGGAAGTCACGGCCCGCATGAAGCACAAGACGGAACTGCGCAAAGGCCTGACCCGCGTTCGGATCGACGGCCACGCGCCTGTCGGCACCGAGATCACCGCAGCTGGCCGTAATGTTGGCACCCTCTTCACGCAAAACGGCGGGAAAGCCATCGCCCATATCCGTTTCGACAAGGTGCAGGCGGAGATGCAGGCGGGCGAGGCACGGATTTACGCCCCGCCAATGTGACGGCACGGGCATACCTGCCACCTTGCTTCGTCATTATTACGGCCTCATTGCAGGTCTGCGTGTCGTCCAACACCCATTGCGGGATACAGTTGGATTTACCTGCAACCCCTGCTTGAGTTGGTTTTGACCCAAAAATCGCGCGATAACGATGCAGTCTGGCAACAGTGGCTGGGATTAGGGGTGGCCGCAGCAAAAAGCGGTTCGTGAAATGCCTTAATATTGGCAATGATCCGGAACATTCGCACACCATCCCTTCAAAGAGGAGACAGGAATAAGATGATGACCCGTTTTGCAACCTTTGGACTTGGCATCGCTGCCCTGGCCGCCGTCCCGGCATATGCGGGCGGGCCCGTCGTTCCTGCTCCCGAACCGGTGGTCGTGGCACCCGTTCCGCTTGCACCGTCGCCGTTGTTCGCTGGCGGTTATGTCGGTGGCGGTATCGGCTACGCATTCGGCGGAAGCGATGACGTCGGCATCGATCCCGACACGTTCGACAGTTTCCGTCGCGGCGAACTGGAGCTGAAGGGCCCGGTTGGCGAAGTCCATACCGGATATCGCTGGCAGCAACCGGGCAGCCGCGTCGTCTATGGCGTGGAAGCGATGGCCACCTTGGGCGAAGTTCAGGCCGATGAGGAAGTGGGCAACTACAAGTCCAGCTCCGTCGTGAAATGGGCAGCGACCCTGAAGGGAACGCTGGGCTATACCGTGCGGCCGGACACGCTGCTTTACGGGTTTGCGGGCTATTCTGTCGGACGTTCCGAGTATGACGTCGTCGGACCTCTTGGCGTGATCAACGAAGATCGCGACCTCGACGGCTATGTCGTCGGCCTGGGTCTGGAAAAGCTGCTGGACGACCGCTGGTCTGTGCGCGGCGAATACCAGTATTCGAACTACGGCAAGGAAGATATCGAATCCGGCAACGGCCGCTTCAGCACGAACGACACGCCCGAATACCACACGCTCACCGTCGGCGTGAACTACCGCTTCTGATCTTGCGGAAGCGGCCATTCGCGGCCGCTTCCCCTTCTGCCGGAGATTGTGTTTCCGCGCAGCCGAAGTAGTATGGCCTTCCAAGTGCCGAGCTGCCGGAGACACATGGCCCACCTACCGCTCGATCTGCCCCCGTTGCCCGCCTACGTGACGCGTGGAACGTTGATCGACACATATCACGGGCCGCTTCCGGTCGAGGATCTGGTCACGGACGACCTGATCATGACCAAGGATGGCGGCTTCCAGCCAGTGCGCTGGATCGGCAGCGTCCGGGCCGAAGCGCGCGGGCGCCTCGCCCCCGTACGCATTTCTGCGGGGACACATGGCAACAACCGAAGCCTTCTAGTCTCCCAGCACCATCTGATCCTTCTGAATGATTGGCGGGCGGAACTGCTGTTCGGCACGCGCGAAGTCTTGGCCCCTGCACGGGCGCTGGTCAACGACGAGACGATATGGGTTCAGGAAGGCGGCGTGATCGATTATTATGCCTTGCTGATGACCCGTCACGAGATCATCTATACCGAGGAAGCCTTTTCGGGCAGCTTTCATCCCGACGGTCCAGGATGCGAGGTCATGGGGGACGCGCTAAACCGCGAGATGAGGGCAGCCGTCCGTCAGGAGAACTTCCGCCACGCCGCGCGACCCATCCTGAAACCCTACGAGGTGCGGGCGCTGCGCAGCTATGCAGAGTAAGCGGGGCGATTGCCGACACCGCCCGTCTGTGCAACAACCCTTCTGTCACGCAACCGACGATGAGACTTGAAATGCCCGATTTCTCCGCCCGCCGCACTGTGATGGTCGATACCCAGATCCGGCCTTCGGACGTGACCAAGTATTCCATCATTGATGCCATGCTGACGGTGCCGCGCGAACGCTTCGTTCCGGTCTCGCTGCGTGAGGCGGCCTATACCGGCGAGAATCTGGCTTTGGCCCCCGGTCGTATCGTTCTTGATCCGCGGACTTTTGCCAAGATGCTGGACGCGTTGGACATCCAGTCGCACGAGCTTGCATTGGATGTGGGCACTGGTCTGGGTTATTCCGCTGCCGTGTTGGCACGGCTTGCGGATGCCGTAATCGCATTGGAGGACACGAGCCTTCATGCCGATGCCGAACGTCTGTTGGCAGAGGTGGACGTGGACAACGCCGTAGTCGTCAGCGGTCCGCTGACCGCAGGGGCGGCGAAGCATGGCCCCTACGATGTCATCCTGATTGAAGGCGGCGTGGGCGAGGTGCCTGCCGCATTGACTGATCAGTTGAAGGACGGTGGGCGCATCGCAGCCCTGTTCATGGAAGGCAATCTGGGCGTGATCAGGATCGGGTATCGTGCGGAAGGCGTGATCAGCTGGCGACCGATCTTCAACGCATCCGCCCCGGTGATTCCGGGATTCGAGACGAAACGCGTCTTCGCCCTCTAGGCACGAGCATTGTTGTCGAGCTTCGAGCAAAGCTGTTCCGGAATGGGATGAGGAGCCTTTCACTGGCCATGTTTGCTCATGCGCGGCAAGTGCGCTTCATGTGCTGGCAGAGCTGCGATCTTCGTGACAAATGCCAGCAGCAGCAGGCGCCTGTCGGCAATTTGTGATTGCCTGGCCTGAACTCGAGAAACTGCCAACCATTCCACCAACAACCAGTGCGAACGATCCCGACCACAAGCAGGCTTGGGAAATGGCCGCGATCCGCGCCATGCAATCACATCGGGCACGATGCAACAGGCGTAGCATCGCATGACGGCAGTTGTCTTGATGCGGGCGACCCGTTAGTCTTTTCAGGATCAAATGACGAGGGTTTCGATGGACGATCGACTGGTCGAACCGAAGATAGAGGACATTCTCGGCTCCATCCGCCGCCTGACGGCCGAAGTTCCCGCGCGCCCGTCCTCTCCACTGGGCCGTTTGATCCTGACACAGGCGCAGCGTGTGCATCCCATGCGCGGCGTCCGTGATACGGAAGGCGGCGTCATGACGACATTCCGAGCGGATCCGCCACCGCCTCTGACAGTTTCGGGCGAAGTGCATGACCGTCTTGCCCCTATAGACGAGGAAGTCCTGCAGGAAATCGTGCGCGAATTACTGACGGAGGAACTTCAGGGACCCCTTGGCGAAAAAATCACTCGCAATATTCGCAAGATGGTGCGGGCGGAAATCGGTCGTGCCCTGTCCGAGCAAGACATTTCCGCGCGACGCCTGAGATGAAAAAACCCCGGCATGGCGCCGGGGTTGGAAGTGCAGACGAAGGCTTTGATCAGGCAGCTTCGGCCTGGTCGAGTTCCAAGGCATGGCGGCGTTCGCTTTCCTCGCGCGAAAGCGCAACCGAGGTGCGGATACCCTTGCCCACGAACTCCATCAGTCCCTTGACCACGCGTTCGTTCGGGTCGATTCCGGCGCAGGAAAGAACTTCACGACCATCGCGCGAACGTGCCCAGCGGGCAATCTGGTCCGGTCCATTGCCATATTTCTTGTCATCTGCAATCGCATCATCTAGCGCGGCAAGCACCACAGCCGCAAAAAGCTTGCGGGCGCGCTGTCCTTGCTCGAAATTGAATGCGGTGCTGTCTACGAAATCGGCCATCGGTCTTTTCCTGTTCTTGCTTTTGCGTCTCTGGCGTCCGCAGTGGATAAGCCGTTTGACATCAAGTGAGGACTACTCATTTGGAACCCCTGTCATGCATATTTCGCATGACGGTTACAAAGCCACACATGATCTGGTCGAAGAGGCGCCGGGTTACAACTGCCGATATAAGGGGTGCCGGAAACCGATCAAGCAAAAAGACACGGGTTTCTTCACTCTCCGTTTACAAATCCTTGATCAAGACAGGCGCAAGCCACCTTCCCGTTGCAGAAAGGCGATGATGGCGTCCACCCCGTCGGCCTGCCGAAGGCGCGCCATGACATAGGGGCGCGTGCCCCTGGCATTACGCGTATCCTGTTCCAGAAGCGCGATATCCACGCCCACATGGGGGGCAAGATCCGTTTTGTTGACGACCAGCAGGTCCGACCGCGTGACGCCGGGTCCGCGCTTGCGGGGGATATCCTGCCCTGCCGCCGTGTCGATGACATAGATCGTCAGGTCTGCAAGTTCCGGCGAAAATGTCGCGGCCAGATTATCGCCTCCGGATTCGATCAGCACCAGATCCAGATCCGGGAACTGCCCGCGAAGATCCGCGATGGCCGCAAGGTTGATGGAGGCATCCTCGCGGATGGCCGTGTGCGGGCATCCCCCTGTTTCCACGCCACGGATACGGTCGGCGGGCAGAACCTGGGCGCGCATCAGGTATTCAGCATCTTCGCGCGTGTAGATGTCGTTGGTGATGACGGCCATGGAACATCGGCTCGCCAAAGCCGCACACAACTTTTCGGTCAGCGTGGTCTTTCCCACGCCCACGGGGCCGCCGATGCCGACGCGAAGGGGTCCGGTGGTCATGTCTTGAAGATCCTCACATCCAGGGTTTCATGGCGCATGCCGGCAAGGTCGCCTGCGATGGCCGCGGATGCAATGGCCGACAGAGGGGCCGGCACTGCCCGTGCGGCCAGTTCCGCGATCAGTGGATGCAGCGACTGAAGGGCGGTCTGCGCCTGCGTCTGGCCCAAAGGGACGAATCGTGTGGCGCACGCGACTAGGTTCGCGGCAAAGGAGTGCAGGAACAAGGCGACCACCTGTTCGGTCGTCATGTCAAGCGTCCGGCTTGCGTCGCCCACGGCAAGTGGCAAGGGTTGCGCCCCGACCGGCACGCCAAGTGCGGTCACGGTCGCGGCAAAGGCCGTGCCCTGCTCCATCGTTTCGCGCAGGCGTTCGGCGGAGGGGGCCAGCGCACGAGCCGTATCGCGCAAATCGGCCCCGCCCCGCGCGTGCACCAGCAGCACCGCATCGGACCACCCTGCCCCGAATCGCAGCACATCCGCGATCCATGCCCGCGTGGATGCGGCGTCATGCACCGTGCCATCGGTGATCGCCTGCTCCATCCCGTGCGAATAGGCGAACCCGCCGGTCGGAAAGGCGGGCGACAACCACTGGACCAGCTTCAGCAGATCAGTGGGCATGTCCCATGGTCCGCCCGTGACCATAGGCCCCACCTTCGGGCGTGAAGCGTTCCATGCTGGGCCGGACCACGGCCCCCAAACCCGACAACATACCTTCCAGCACATGATCGCGGCGGATCAGCAAGCGGTCGGGCTCGATCTGGCAGGGGGTGTGGCGGTTGCCGATATGCCAAGCCAGACGCGGCAGATCGCCGGTGATGACCAGCACAGGCTCCATCGCGGCAACGATCTCGATGATGGTGCCGTCGGTGGCCGCGAATGCGTCGCCATGATCGACGCTCACCGTCTCCTCCAGATCGACGAGCACACCCCGACCCGAGGCGCAGACCAGCCGCTTGCGTCGCAGGAATCGCCCGTCGTAGTCCAGCACGACCTTGTCGGTGGCGGCTGTCCAGCCACCCTTGCGGTGCAGCGTCCGGGCTGGGGGATAATCGGTCATCGCACTCTCCTTCGCGCCTGACGCTAGGCAATGCGAGCGGGACGCGCAAGGCGCTTCCCTTTTGATCCGACCCCGCCTAGGGTTTCGCCCAAACTCAGGGAGAGACTAATGAAACGCATCCTTCTTGCCACCGCCGCCAGCGTCATGGTGGCGGGCATCGCACAGGCCGAAGACGTCAAGATCGGCGTCATCTTCGGCTTCACCGGGCCGCTGGAATCCATCACCCCCGGCATGGCGGCGGGTGCCGAGATGGCCATGAAGGAAGCGACGGATTCGGGCAGCTTCATGGACGGATCGACCGTCACCCCCGTCCGCGCGGATTCGACTTGCGTCGACGCGACGGCCGCCACTGCCGCTGCCGAACGTCTGGTCACGGCCGAAGGCGTGAAGGCGATCATCGGCGGTGACTGTTCGGGCGTGACAAGCGCGATCCTGCAGAACGTCTCGCGGCCCAACGGGGTCGTGCAGGTCTCGCCTTCCGCCACTTCTCCGGGACTGAGCCAAGTGGAAGATGACGGCCTGTTCTTCCGCACTGCCCCGTCCGACGCCCGTCAGGGTCAGGTGATGGCCGACATCATGACCGAACGCGGCGTCAAGTCCGCCGCCGTCACGTATACAAACAACGACTACGGCAACGGCCTGGCCAACAGCTTTGCCGAAGCGTTCAAGGCACAGGGTGGCGAAATCACCATCCAGGCTGCACATGACGACGGCAAGGCCGACTATTCAGCTGAAATAGGTGCACTGTCTTCCGCCGGTGGCGATATTCTTGTCGTCGCAGGTTATGTCGATCAGGGCGGTCGCGGCATCGTGCAAGGCGCGCTGGATACAGGCGCTTTCGACACCTTCTATTTCCCCGACGGGATGTATGGCCAGTCACTGCTGGACACGTTCGGTGGCGATCTGGACGGCTCCTATGGCGATCTCCCCTCGGCCGAGGGTGAAAACGCCAACACGTTCCGGGAACTGGCGACCGCAGCTGGCTTCGACGGCACCTCCACCTATACCGGCGAAAGCTATGACGCGGCGGCGCTGGTGCTCTTGGCGATGCAGGCCGCGAAGTCAACCAACGCGACGGAGTACAAGACCCACATGTTCGACGTAGCCAACGCACCCGGCGAGCCGATCATGCCGGGAGAGCTGGACAAGGCCCTGAAACTGATCGCTGACGGTCAGGACATCGACTATGTCGGTGCCACCAATGTGGAGTTCGTGGAGCCGGGCGAAAGCCGCGGCACCTTCCGCGAATACGACATCACGGACGGCGCATTCGAGACTGTCGGTTTCCGCTGATATCGGCTAATCAGGCGACAAGGCCCGGCATCATGCCGGGCCTTGTCCATTGTCGGGACCTGTGGGGGGAAAACATGCTGACCGTCGAAAACCTTCACAGGCATTTCGGCTCGTTCCGTGCAGTCAACGGGGCGTCGCTCACGATAGAGAAGGGTTCGATCACGGGGTTGATCGGGCCGAACGGCGCGGGAAAATCCACCTTGTTCAACGTGATCGCCGGGCGACTAGCGCCGACCTCGGGTCGGGTGACGATGGATGGTCGCGATATCACCGGCCTGCCCCCGCACGAGCTGTTCCATCGCGGCCTGCTGCGCACGTTCCAGATCGCGCATGAATTCGGATCCATGACCGTGCGGGAAAACCTGATGATGGTGCCCGCGCGTCAGGCGGGGGAATCGCTGATGAACACGTGGTTCCGCCGGGGCCGCATCCGGGCCGAGGAACGCGCCCTGCGCGACAAGGCCGACGAGGTTCTGGATTTCCTGACGATCGGCCACATCGCCGACGAAAAGGCCGCCAACATATCGGGCGGGCAGAAGAAGCTGGTGGAACTGGGCCGCACGATGATGGTCGATGCCCGCATCGTCTTTCTGGACGAGGTGGGTGCCGGCGTGAACCGCACCCTGCTGAACACCATCGGCGATGCCATCATCCGCCTGAACCGCGAACGTGGATATACCTTCTGCGTGATCGAGCATGACATGGATTTCATCGGCCGCCTATGCGATCCGGTGATCGTGATGGCCACGGGCGAGGTTCTGGCCACAGGCTCCGCCGACCAGATCATGCAGAACGAAGCCGTGATCGAGGCCTATCTGGGCACCGGCCTGAAGAACAAGGTGGCGCATGTCTGAGCCGTATCTGATAGGTGACCGGATGACCGGCGGCTACGGGGCCACGAACATCCTGAACGGCTGCACGATTGCCGTCGAAAAGGGCGAGATCGCGGTCATCGTCGGGCCCAACGGTGCTGGCAAGTCCACCGCCATGAAGGCCGTCTTCGGCATGCTGCGCTTGCGTTCGGGCCACGTGCGGCTGGACGGGCAGGACATCACGGCCCTGTCGCCACAAGACCGTGTCGCAAGGGGCATGGCCTTCGTGCCGCAGACGAACAACATCTTCACCTCCATGACGGTGGAGGAGAATCTGGAGATGGGTGCCTTCCTGCGTCGTGGCGACATCCGCCCGACGATGGAGATGGTGTATGACCTGTTCCCCATCCTTCGCGACAAACGCAACCAGCCCGCAGGCGAACTTTCAGGTGGCCAGCGCCAGCAGGTGGCCGTGGGCCGCGCGCTGATGACGCAGCCCAAGGTGCTGATGCTGGACGAACCCACCGCCGGCGTGTCCCCCATCGTGATGGACGAATTGTTCGACCGCATCATAGAAGTGGCGCGGACGGGCATCTCCATCCTGATGGTGGAACAGAACGCGCGGCAGGCCCTGATGATCGCCCACAAGGGCTACGTCCTCGTGCAGGGCGCAAACCGATTCACCGGCACGGGCGAATCCCTGATGGCGGACCCCGAGGTTCGCCGGACTTTCCTTGGGGGCTGACATGGATATCCTGAACGCGCTCGTCGCCTTTGCAAATTTCGTTTTCGTTCCCGCCATGGCCTATGGCGCACAACTGGCGCTGGGCGCGCTGGGCGTGACGCTGATCTACGGCATCCTGCGGTTTTCCAACTTCGCCCATGGCGACACGATGGCGTTCGGCACAATGTGCACGATCCTTGTGACATGGGGGCTGCAAAGCTGGGGCATCAGTGCGGGTCCGCTGCCGACCGCCCTGCTGGCTCTGCCCATCGGAATCGCGATGACGGGGCTGTTTCTGGTGGCGACGGACCGGACGGTCTACCGCTTCTATCGCCGGACGCGTGCGGCACCGGTCATTTTGACGATGGTGTCTCTCGGCGTGATGTTCGTGATGAACGGCCTCGTGCGCTTCATCATCGGGGTGGAGGATATCGGTTTTGCCGACGGTGCACGTTTTGTAGTCAATGCCCGCGATTTCCGTGATGCCACGGGGCTGGAGGAGGGGCTGGCGATCCGGTCCACACAGGTTATCACGGTCGTGGTGACGGCCATCGCCGTGGCGCTGCTGTTCTGGTTCCTGAACCGCACACGCACCGGCAAATCCATGCGTGCCTTTTCCGACAATGAGGATCTGGCGCTGCTGTCCGGCATCAATCCCGAACGCGTGGTCATGGTGACATGGCTGATCGTGGCTGCATTGGCGACGACGGCGGGTGTGCTTTACGGGCTCGATAAAAGCTTCAAGGCCTTCACCTATTTCCAGCTGCTGCTGCCGATCTTCGCCGCAGCGGTGGTGGGCGGTTTTGGCAGCCCCATCGGCGCTGTCGCGGGCGGTTTCGTCATCGCCTTCTCCGAGGTGGGCGTCACCTATGCCTGGAAGAAGGTCGCAGGGTATGCCCTTCCCGAAGGCCTTCAGCCTGACGGTCTGGGCCAGCTTCTGTCCACGGATTACAAGTTCGCGGTCAGCTTCGCGATCCTTGTGGTGGTGCTTCTGTTCCGGCCCACAGGTCTGTTCCGGGGGAAATCGGTATGATGCGGAATGTCCTTTTGTTTGCCCTGATGGCGGCACTGTTCGTCATCACCGGCCTGACCCAAAGCTGGAACGTCGCGCTGACGATCCTGAACATGGGCGTCGTTTCCGCCATCATGGCGTTGGGCGTGAACATGCAATGGGGCTATGCAGGCCTGTTCAACATCGGCGTCATGGGTTTCGTGGCGCTTGGGGGGCTGGCGGTCGTCCTCACCTCCACCGCGCCGGTGGAGGGCGCGATGCTGGCAGGTGGCTGGGGGGTGCTTGGCGCGATTGGGGTCGGCATCGCGGTGCTGGTCGCGGCAGTGACGGCTTGGCGGCGGATGAAACGCGGGCGTGGGCTGGCGGTGCTGGTCATCGTGGTTGCAGGATTCTTCGCATTCCGCGCGATCTTCGATCCGGCCGTTGCGGGGATCGAGGCGATCAATCCCACCGTTCAGGGCAACATCGGCGGCCTCGGCCTGCCTGTCTTGCTGGCATGGCCGGTGGGCGGCGTTCTCGCGGCGCTGGCGGCCTGGGCCATCGGCAAGACAGCCCTTGGTTTGCGGTCCGATTATCTCGCCATCGCAACGCTCGGCATCGCGGAGATCGTCCTTGCCGTCATGCGGAACGAGGAGTGGCTGGGACGCGGCGTCAAGAACGTCATCGGCCTGCCCCGTCCCGTCCCGTACGAGGTGGACCTGCAGCAAAATGCAGGCTTCCTGAAATGGGCGACGGGTTATGGCTTTGATCCGGTAACGGCATCGTCCATCGTGGTGAAGTTGTGCTATCTGGGTCTGCTGGGGGCGGTGCTGGCCATCGTCATGCTGCTTGCAGAACTTGCGCTGCATTCGCCGTGGGGCCGGATGATGCGTGCCATCCGCGACAACGAGGTGGCGGCAGGCGCAATGGGCAAGAACGTCAAGGCGCGGCATCTGCAGGTCTTCATCATCGGGTCCGCCGTGCTGGGGATTGCAGGGGCCATGATGACGACGCTGGACAGCCAGCTGACCCCTTCCAGCTATCAGCCGTTGCGCTACACGTTCCTGATCTGGGTGATGGTCATCGTGGGCGGGTCCGGCAACAACTGGGGGGCGATGCTGGGCGGTTTCCTGATCTGGTGGCTGTGGGTCATGGTCGAACCTATCGGCACGGGCGTGTTGTCCGCCATCACGGCCCCCATGTCCGATGGCTGGCTGAAGGCACACCTTCAGGAAGGTGCGGCACATATGCGGCTGCTGACAATGGGCGTGATCCTGCTGGTGGTGCTGCGGTTCAGCCCACGCGGAATTATCCCGCAACGCTGAAGGCGGGTTCCCGCCATCGGCGGGCTGCATCCTGCAAGATATCGCCGAGGGGAATCACCCCTGCTTTACGCCCGGTCTGACGCTGATAGCGTGGCCGGGCGAACTGCAAAAACGGAGCATTCCACGTGAAAGCACGCATTCTACTGGCCGCGTTTGTGGCATCCCCCCTTCTGGCGGGCGCGGCACTGGCGCAGGACGTCGCCGCCCCACAAATGAACATGGACGACGCCTATGCCGCGGCCCAGAACCAGCTGGGGGTTCTGGAATATTGCCAGACCAAGGGCGGTGTCGATAATGCGGTCATCGAGACGCAGAGCCGTCTGATGGGCATGATCCCGACCCCAGACGACACGTCGGAGGCGATCGAGGCCTATCAGAAAGGCAAGACCGGCACTGTTTCCTCAATGGGGCAGGAAGTCGCGCTGGCCGAGGTGGCCACGACGCGATCCACCAGCGAGGAAAGCCTGTGCCAGCAGATGGCGCAGCTTGTCACCCAGGCGGGCAGCCAGATCCCGCCCGGTTGACTGGAAGGCGCGTTACGGGTTGTCCCGCTCGTGGCGTGCCGCATCTTTTGGCGCGAAGAATATCGCGCGCACCACGACGAAGACTGCGAACATCGCGCACAGACAGCAGATGATCCCCACCGCCCAGAAGCCATAGAAATAGATGTAGCCCATCATTTCATCGGTCATGAGACATCTCCTTGTCGTCCGGTGCCCTGTCTAGCCCTTGGCCCCGACAACGGCAATGCGGCGTATCAGGTGGCCTGCCCCGCAGCCCATCCCGACGACCACGCCCACTGGAAATTGTAGCCGCCCAACCATCCGGTCACGTCCACCACCTCCCCGATGAAATGCAAGCCGGGGATGCGCCGTGCTTCGAATGTGCGGGCATCCAGTTCATCCGTATCCACGCCACCCAGCGTCACCTCGGCGGTGCGGTAGCCTTCGGTGCCGACGGGTTTCATCTGCCATGCGTGAAGCTGCGTGTCGATGGCGTCAACTGCGGCGTTCGACAGCGCACCTATGGCTGCGGGGGATCCGCAGACCTCCTCCATCCGGCGGGCAAGTTTTTCGGGCATGTGTCGCGCAAGGGCGGTCCGCAGGGCGATGCGCGGCTGATCTTGGCGCAGAGCCCGCAGGTCCTCGGCCACGCTTTTGCCAGGCAGGATGTCCACCGTCAGCACATCCCCCTCGCGCCAGTAGCTGGAGGCTTGAAGGATCGCGGGGCCCGACAGGCCACGATGGGTGAACAGCAACGCCTCGTCGAAACTTGCGGCGGCGGTTACGCGGGAATCGATGGCGATGCCAGCCAGAGGCCGCAGCTTTTCAAGTTCCTGTTCCGCAAAGGTCAGCGGCACCAACGCAGGGCGCGGTTCGATCACCTTCAGTCCGAACTGGGTCGCGAGTTGGTAGCCGAAGCCCGTGGCCCCCATCTTCGGGATGGACCGTCCGCCAGTCGCCACGACCACCCGCTCCGCCTCCACCACCCCGCGCGAGGTGACGACGCGAAAGCCTGCCTCCACCTTCTCCACCTTGGTGTCGAGCCAGAGGGTGACGCCTGCGTCCCGCATCTGGTCAGTCAGCATCTGCACGATCTGCTTGGCCGATCCATCGCAGAACAACTGGCCCAGCGTCTTTTCGTGCCAGGCAATTCCCGCCTCGTCCATGCGGGCGACCCAATCCCACTGGGTAAAGCGCTTCAAGGCCGACAGGGCAAAGCGCGGATTGCGTGAAATGAACCGGTCCATCGCGATGTCGGTATTGGTGAAGTTGCACCGCCCCCCTCCGGAGATGCGGATCTTCTCGCCCGGCGCTTTCGCGTGATCGACGACGAGAACGCGCCGTCCGCGGCGTGCCGCCTCGATCGCGCAGAACATGCCGGCGGCGCCGGCCCCAAGGATGACGATATCGGTTTTCATGCCCTGTCCCTATAGCTGCCGGAAGATTTGGACAACGCGCGTTTTTTTCGCAAATTGCCTCTTGCAGCCTTCCAACGCTCCCGCTAAACACCGCCTCACACAAGTTGGGGCGTCGCCAAGTGGTAAGGCAGCGGTTTTTGGTACCGCCATTCCCAGGTTCGAATCCTGGCGCCCCAGCCAGTTCTTTGTAAAAGAACTGTTCGTTTTCAGCAAGTTGGCAGAAAACAGTAACACTTATTTGATATCATTCAGTCAGACTTGGATCGGCTTGAAGATCCTTGCACGGACCGATGTTCCGGCATGGCACAAACGTCTTGTGGATGCACCTCGCGCGATCGTGTTCGATATTGCTAGGGCGGTGGCACGTCGAAGAGTGACCCTCGGCTGATCGCTATCCTACAGGGACCCCACCCTGACGGATCGAGAAGCGCGCGCCGACCTGTCGGCCTTGCAAGACAAGCCGCAAGCCGGACCTTTTCCACGACATGAAACAGCCGCTTCAGCGGCCTTCCAGAACTTCGATGACCTTATCGGCAGACACGTCATCCGCAATGAAGGCGGTGCCGATGTCGTTCATCAGGATGAATCGCAGGCGGCCGTCGACGACTTTCTTATCCTGCCCCATCAGCGCCAGCAAAGTTGCCGCATCCGGCAGATCGCCCGGAATGTCCGCCAGCGTGGCCTTCATACCCATTGCGTGCAGATGCGCGCTCAACCGCGAGGGCGCCTCCTGCGGAAGCAGGCCCAGCTTGCGGCTCAGCTCTGCGGCCATCAGGCAGCCGATGGCCACGCCCTCTCCATGCAGCAGGCGGTCGGAATAGCCCGTGGCCTTTTCCAGTGCATGGCAGAACGTGTGGCCAAGGTTCAGAAGTGCACGCTCCCCTTCCTCCGTTTCATCCCGCGCGACGATGGCCGCCTTCATTCCCACGGAATGGGCCACAGCATGCAGGGCCAGATCATCGTGGGAGGAGATCTGCGGGCCGTTCGCCTCCAGCCATTCGAAAAACGTGGCATCGCCCAGAAGGCCGTATTTCACCACTTCGCCGTAACCCGACCGGAATTCCCGCGCAGGCAGGGTGTCCAGTGCTCCGATGTCAGCCAGCACCAGTGAAGGCTGATGGAATGCCCCGACAAGGTTTTTGCCTTGGGCAGTGTTGATCCCTGTCTTGCCACCTACAGAACTGTCGACCATCGCCAGAAGGGAGGTCGGGATCTGCACGAACCGCACCCCGCGTCGCAGAACCGCTGCGGCAAACCCCGCAAGATCGCCGATGACCCCGCCCCCAAGCGCGATGACCACATCGCGGCGCTCCACCTTCTGATCGAGCAACCATTCCACAGTGCGGGTGAACTGCGGCCAACCTTTCGTCGATTCTCCAGCGGGCAGGATCAGGGTGGCGACGGTGATGCCCGCCGCTGCCAGTCCGGCCTGAAACGCGGGCAGTTGCGCGGCTGCGACGTTTTCGTCCGTGATCACGACGACCTTCGGCCGGCGCAGCAAAGGGGCAAGATGTTCCGCCGCCTGCGCGATCAGACCGCGCCCGATCCGGACTTCATAGCTGCGATGGCCAAGGGCGACGGGAACGGTCTTCATGTCAGTCCTCCAGGATGTCGGGATGGCGGGCCAGCGCCTCACGGACAAGGCGGGCCATGTTATCGATGCTGATGCCCTGCCGGCTGTCCACGATCACGCGTGCCAGACCATAGGTGGTTTCACGGGTGGCCAGCAGATCGGCGAGCGTCTGGCGTGGATTGGGCGTGCGCAGCAAGGGGCGCGATCCGCGACCCCGGACGCGCTGCCACAACGTCTCCAGATCGGCACGCAGCCAGACCGCCGCGCCTTTATCCGTGATCGCCCCGCGATTCGCCTCACTGATGAACGCACCGCCGCCTGTGGACAGGATGGAGGGCGGACCCTGCAGCAAACGTTCCAGCACCTGCGTTTCGCGGGCGCGAAAGAATGCCTCTCCGTCGCGGGCGAAGATCTCGGGAATGCTGCGATGGGCGGCGGCCTCGATCTCGTGGTCGGTATCGACGAAGGGCACGCCCAGCTGTCGCGCCAGTTGGGTGCCGACCGCTGTCTTTCCCGCGCCCATCATGCCCACGAGAACGACGGTTTTCTTCAGCCGCGTCACGATCCTGCCATCTCCGTCCGGTTTTGCTTGCCGCTGACTGGTCGCCTGCGGCGTTATGCGGTAATGGCGTGAACCGAAGGCGATTGCCATATGTAAATCGGACAGACGCCGAAACGGCGCAGAGGGCAGAAAACGATGGGACTTGTGATCAAGGCGGTGCTGGTTCTGGCAGTGCTTATCTTTGTCGGCTTGGCAGGATACGCGTATCTGGGCGATCTTACCCCCCCGCAGACGGAAATCACCGCGCCGGTGGCGCTGGATGGCAACTAGGCGCATTCTTGCCCTGGTCCTCTGCCTGACGCCCGCCATGGTGCGGGCCGAGGCGCCGATGTCGGCCATAGACTGGCTGTCGCGGTCTGTCACGGCTCCCGTCCAACCTTCCGCCCCCACTGCCCGCGCCGGTGCGGCCATTCCCGGCCCGGTGGATGTCCAGTCGCTTGACCATGCCGGTCTGGATGCGGCGGGCCTGCTGACGCCCCGCCAGACCGGCCTGCCGCGTTTGCTGTGGGGTGAAGGGAAGGCGACGGACATCGCGTCCAGAATCACCGCGATGCCCGCCAATTCCCTGCCCGCCCTGCATGAGCTGGCGATGAACCTGCTGCTGGCGGAAGCCGCGCCGCCACAGGGGGCCGGCACCGAAGGACTGGTGTTCTTCGCACGGCTGGACAAGCTGCTGGCACTTGGCGCGCTGGATCAGGCGCAGGGGTTGCTGGATGCATCGGGTTCGACCAATGCACGTGCGTTCCGTCGGCAGTTCGACATCGCCCTGCTGCAGGGGACCGAAGATCGCTCGTGCCGCACTCTGGAAGCTTCGCCGCAGCTTGCCCCTACCTATCCTGCGCGGATCTTCTGTCTTGCACGTTCGGGCGACTGGTCCGCAGCGGCGGTCACACTGCGTGCGGCTCAGGCGCTTGGCCTCGTGACGCTGGACGAAGATCACCTGATGTCCCGCTTCCTTGATCCCGACCTGTTCGAGGGGGAGGAGCCGCTGCCCCCGCCTGCCCGCCCCACCCCGCTGGAGTGGCGTATGTTCGAAGCGATCGGCCAGCCGTTGCCGACCTATACCCTGCCGCTTGCCTTCGCCCACGCGGAACTGCGTGATTCGTCCGGCTGGAAGGCCCGGCTGGAGGCGGCAGAGCGTCTGACCCGCGCGGGCGTGCTGGATCCTAACCAATTGCTGGGCCTTTACACGCTTCAGCGCCCGGCCGCGTCGGGCGGCGTCTGGGACAGAGCACGGGCGGTGCAGGCGCTGGATCGCGCCATTTCCGACGGCGATGCCCGCCGCGTGGCGCAGGCGCTTCCCGTGGCATGGTCGCAGATAACGCAAGCGGAACTTGAAGTGCCCTTCGCGCGCCTTTATGCGCCCCAGCTTCTGGCCCTGCGGCTGGACGGCGAAGCAGGCCGGACCGCGTTCCGCCTTGGCTTGCTGGATGGGCATTATGCCGATGCCGTGCGCATCCATCCCGCCCATGATGCGGAAGATCGTTTTCTGACTGCCATCGCCACGGGCGATGCGACCACTGTCCCCAGTGTGGACGGCCTGTCGCGGGCCGTGTCCGCCGGATTCGGCCCGGACAGCCTTCCCGCCGAGGCGGAGGAGTTCATATCGCAACAGCGACTGGGCGAGGCGGTTTTTCTCGGGATGGATCGCCTGTCACGCGGCATTCAAGGCGACATGCGCGGCGTGTCCGAAGGCATCAGCACGTTGCGTGCATTGGGTCTGGACAAGGTTGCCCGCCGCATCGCGCTGCAACTTATGATACTGGAGCGGCGGGGATAGATCATGTCGGAACGCTGGATTTCGCTGTTTCTTGATGCGCAGGCGGCCGAACTGGGGGCTGCGCGAAACACTCTTCTGGCCTATGGCCGCGATCTCAAGGATTTCTCGGAATGGCTTTCACGGCATGACAGCGATTTCCCCCGCGCCACCCGCCAGACGGTGGAGGATTACCTGATCTTCTGTGACGCGCAGGGTCTTTCGAAGGCCACACGGGCCCGGCGTCTGGTGTCGATCCGACAGTTCTACCGCTTCCTGCATGACGAAGATCTGCGCGACGACAATCCCGCGATCCGACTGAAGGGTCCGGGGCTGGATCGCCGCCTGCCCGGCACCCTGTCTGTGGACGAGGTTGACCGCCTGCTGGAAGCAGCCCGCGACAGGGGGCACAGCGATGCTGCCCAGATGCGCAACCGATGCCTGCTGGAACTACTGTATGCCACAGGCATGCGCGTGTCCGAACTTGTGGGACTGCCCGCCACTGCGGCGCGGGGCAATCCCCAGATGCTTCTGGTGCGTGGCAAAGGCGGCAAAGAACGGTTGGTGCCCCTGTCCCCCCCCGCGCGCGAGGCCCTGACCGCCTGGCTTGCCCTTCGGGATGCGCAGGAGGACGAGGTGGATCGCAACGGCGGCACTGCGTCCCGCTTTCTGTTTCCGGGGCGCGGCGCGACGGGACACCTGACGCGGGAACATTTCTTCCGGCTTATCCAGTCCATCGCGGCCGATGCGGGCATCTCTCCGTCGCGCGTGACCCCGCACCAGCTGCGCCACGCCTTTGCGACCCATCTTCTGGCGGGGGGTGCGGATCTGAGGGCCATCCAGCTGATGCTGGGCCATGCTGATATCGGCACGGTGGAAATCTATACCCATGTGGTCGACCAGCAGTTGAAAGATCTCGTGCTGAAACACCATCCGTTGGCCAACGACTAAGCTTTCACCGTCCCGTGACATTCCGTTGTTGACGCAATGACCCCACAGGCATAGCGTGGACAGCAATAAGTCGGCCCGTCCGACAGGGAAAAAGAAGGGTCGACGGCAACGTCGGCCCTTTTCCAGTTTTTCCCTGACAGACGTCGGGACGCATGCTAAGCCCGCAGGGGAAAACACCTGAGGACCGACACGCATGTCCAAGACCCTTTCGAGCCTTCTCGCCCTGACCCTGGGGCTGACAATCGCCTTTTCAGCTTCCGCACAGGATGCCGCAACGCCGGGGACTGGCGTTCCGGCCGAAGCCGTCGCACCCGACGACCTGAGCATGGGCGCGACGGAGCAGGATCCGAACGCACCCGGCGCGATGCGGGTCGCAGGCACATTCGGAAGCTGGGAACAGCGCTGCATTACCGACGATGCCGACAAGGAGCGCTGCCAGCTTTACCAGCTGCTGAAGGATGGCGAAGGCAACAATGTGGCCGAATTCAGCATGTTCAACCTGCCCGCAGGCCAGCAGGCCTCTGCCGGTGCCACGATCATCGTGCCGCTTGAAACGCTTCTGACCGCCAATCTGACCATGAAGGTCGATACCGCGCAGCCGCGCGTCTATCCCTATACATGGTGCAGCACGATCGGTTGCGTCGCCCGCGTGGGCTTCACCCAGGCGGAAATCGATGCGCTGAAAAAAGGCTCCCGTGCGCAGTTGACGATCGTGCCGGTCGTGGCTCCGGATGAAAAGGTGATCCTCGACGTGTCGCTCTCGGGCTTCACCGCAGGATATGACGCCGTGGTTGCTGCAAACGCCGAATGATACGATGGCCCCGGTGATGCCGGGGCCTTACACTTTGCGAAGGGCGAGAACCGCGTTCAGGCCGCCAAAAGCGAACGCATTCGACAGAACCACATCCACCTTCGCATCCCGTGCCGTGTTGGGCACGACATCCAGCGCGCATTCCGGATCGGCCTCCTCGTACCCGATGGTGGGGGCAATCACTCCGTCGCGCAGTGCCATGATGCAGGCCAGAAGTTCAACTGCACCGGTGCCACCGATCAGATGCCCGTGCATCGACTTGGTGGAGGAGATCATCAGCCGGTCCGCATGCGGCCCGAAGACATCCGCCACTGCTGCGCATTCCGTCTTGTCGTTGGCCGCGGTGCCGGTGCCGTGGGCGTTGATGTAACCGACCTCGTCCCCGTTCAGGCGACCGTCGCGCAAGGCGCCGGCTATGGCCCTTGATGCCCCCTGCTTATTGGGCATCACGATGTCGGAAGCGTCGGAGGTCATGGCAAACCCCACCACCTCGGCCAGTATCTCGGCACGACGCGCGCGGGCATGGTCGTATTCCTCGAAGACGAAGACGGCGGCACCTTCGCCCTGAACCATCCCGTTGCGGTTGAGGCTGAACGGGCGGCAAGCATCGCGGGACATGACGCGCAGTCCTTCCCACGCCTTGATACCGCCGAAGCAAAGCATGGATTCCGATCCGCCCGTCAGCATCACCTGCGTCATGCCGGACCGGACCATGTGAAATGCCTGCCCCATCGCATGATTGGAACTGGCACATGCCGTGGCGACGGTGAAGCTGGGGCCCTTCAGGTTGAATTCCATCGACAGATGACTGGCAGCGGCGTTGTTCATCAGCTTCGGCACGACGAAGGGATGGACGCGGTTCTTCCCCTCCTCGTAGACGGTGCGGTAATTGTCGTCCCACGTGTTCACGCCGCCCGCTGCCGTGCCGAGGACGACCCCCGCTTCGTAGCTGAGGCGGCCATCGAAGTTCAGGCCGGACTGGGCCACTGCCTCACGCCCCGCCAAAAGCGTGAACTGGGTGAACTTGTCGAAAAGGGAAATCTGCTGGCGATTGAAGCGGGTTTCCGGGTCCCAGTCATGCACCTGACCGCCGATCTGGATACTGAGCCGGTCCTTGTCGCGGATGTCGAGCTCCGTGATCCCGCAGCGACCTTCGCGAAAGGCTTCGAACGTGCCCGGCACATCATGGGCCAGCGCGTTGATGGTGCCGGACCCCGTTATGACGACGCGTTTCATGCGACGCGTTGCGCCACGAGATCCTCGATCGCCGCAGAGATGGAGCCGACGGTTGAAATGTCGAACCTTGTCGCCGCCGGCTCGTTTGCGTTGAACGGAACGGAGATGTCGAACGTCTCCTCTATGGCGAAGATTGCCTCCACCAGCCCGAGGCTGTCGATTCCCAGTTCTTCCAGCGTCGAACCAGGCGTGACATCCGATACATCCAGCAGCGCCTGTTCGGCGATGATCCGGATGACCTTGTCCTGAATATCGCTCATCCCGTGCCCCGTCCCTGTCATGAAAGCCTAATCTTCATGCCCGTCTTTTGAAACAGCTTTTTGAAGGTCAGCCACCTTGGCGGCCAGACGCGGCAGCCGGCGCAGGGCCTTCTGCATCTCCACATGCGTTTGCATCTTCACGGCGGGATAGCCCAGCAGCACACGACCGGCAGGGGCGTTCGACAGGATCTTGGTGCCACCACCCGCGATCACGTCATCGCCAATGAAGATGTTGTCCGACACGCCGACCTGCCCCGCCAGCACCACGCGGTCGCCGATCTTCACGGATCCCGCCACGCCCACCAGTCCGCATAGCAGGCAATCACGTCCGACCGTCACGTTGTGGCCAAGATGCACCAGATTGTCGATCTTGGTGCCGCTGCCCACAACCGTGTCGCGGATCGTGCCGCGGTCGATGGTGGAGTTTGCCCCCACCTCCACATCGTCATGGATATGGACGGAACCGAGCGAATGGATACGCGTCCATTCCTGCTTGCGGATATCCTCCCGCACACCAAGGGTCTGGCGGATTTCCTCGATCCCCGACTTCTCGGGCGTGACGAAGCTGAAGCCGTCATTGCCGATCGCGCAGCCCGGCTGCGCGATGAACCGGTCACCGATCCGCACGCGCGCCCCGATCTTGGCCCCGTTGTGGATCAGGGCATCGTCCCCGATCCGCGCCCCCGCCTCGATCGAGACGTGGGAGGCGATGCGCGCCCGCGCCCCGATCACGACACCTGCGCCGATGGACACGAACGGACCGATGGCGGCACCTTCGCCGATGGTGGCGGTGGGATCGATGGCCGTCATGGGATGGATGCCAGACGCGATGTCGGGACCCTTGTCCATCATCCGCGAAAGACCCGCCATGGCCAGACGCCCCCTGGGCGAGAATATGGCGGCCTTCAGGCCAAGTGCGCGCCAGTCCGCCCCCATCCAGACCATGGCGGCCAGCGCGCCGCCTTGCCCGATGCCGCCCGCATATTTCGGATCCATCGCCAGGGCGAGATCCTGCGGTCCAGCCGCCGCAGGCTCTGCCACGCCGTCGATTAGGATGTCGAGATCGCCGTCGGCATCCGCGCCAAGGGCTGCGGCAATGTCACGGATGGTGTGTTTCATGATGCGCTCCGTCCTGTTGGGGCGAATTTAACCATCAAGGGGAAGAAGTTCCACCCCATCTGCCTCAAGCGCCGCCCAGATGGCCGCATCCCTGCCATAGATGTCGGGACGCCAGTTCATCCGGCCGTCCTCATCAGGAAAGGCCATGAAGTATACAAGATGGACGGGCATGGGCGGTTTCAACGTCAGCACAGTTTCCTTGCCCCCGTTCAGGGCGCGGTCGTAGACGCCCGCCGGATCGGCATTCTGAAGCGTCAGCAACGCATGTGCGAACCCCGCCGGATCGGCAAGCCGTACGCAGCCATGACTGAAGGCGCGGACGTTCTGATCAAACAAGGCCTTGGCGGGCGTGTCATGCAGGTAGATGTTCCAGTTGTTCGGGAACATGAACTTGACCGTACCAAGCGCATTATCATCAGATGGCGGCTGCCGCATCCTGTAGGGGAAGGACTTCGCGTCGTATCCGTTGAAGTTGATGGCACTTCTGCCCATCACGTTGCCTGCGGCATCGACGATCTGCAGGTTCGGAACCGCATTCGGGTTGCGCTGGAGGCGCGGCAGGTATTCCGCCACGGTGATCGATCTGGGAACGTGCCATGACGGATTGACCACCATATATTCCATCCGGTCGGAAAATTCCGGCGTGCGGTATTGCGGATCGGGTTTTCCGATGACTGCGCGGGTGGTGAAGGTGGTTCGGCCGTCCTGCACCAGACGCACGACCTGTTCGGTCAGGTTGACCCAGATGTGCCGTTGGCCCAGCGGCTCGTTCATCCAGCGCCAACGCTCAAGCGCGACGAGAACCGCCCGCAGTCGGGTGTCGCGGTCCACATTGATCTCGGCCAGCGTGGCGGCGCCCGCGATGCCATCGGCCTGAAGGCCATGATCCGTCTGGAAGGCACGCACAGCACCGCGCAGTGCATCGTCGAATGACTGCCCCGTTCCCGCATCGTATCCCATCGACCCCAAACGCCGCGCCAGCGTCATGGTGACGGCTTCTGGCGCCCCCGGACGCACCGTCTGCCCCATCGGAACGGGGGGTGCCCATTCCGCACGCGACAATTCGATCCTTGTTTTCATCAGCACCGCATAGGCAGGCGCATCCGGGACGATCTCGGCCATGTAGGCAGCAGGTGCGGCCTCGAACGCGGCGAGTTCGGCCAGCGGATCGAATTTCTGGATATCCCGTACGATCGTCGGATCCACGCGCGATGGGCGCAGGACACCGCGTCGCTGATCCCGCGCGAAATCAAGGAATGCCCGCGTGATGGCGACATCAAGACGCGCCTTTTCCGCTTCCGGCAGGGCCGCATCACTTGCCGCCAGCAGCGCGGGAATATTGTAGCGGGACACGGGAAGGCCCTGCTGCCAGCCATCGCGCGCGGCAATCGTGAACAGTTCCAGCCGCATAGCCTGGTCGGGCGCGGTCCAGAATGGCGTGTAATTGCGCATCCGGTAGAAGGAGTCGACGGGATTGCGTTGCGCCAGATCGGCCGGACGACGTTCAGGCGTGGGCACAGGGGGCTGGCCCAAGGTCGCAGGACGCGGTTGCGGCGCAAGCATCTGGGCGTTGGCATCTGTCGTAAAGGCGACGAGGAGAAGGATTGATAAGATGCGGAACATGGCGATCCCCGTCTGAAGGTTCCCTTCAGATGCCCCAGCAGACCTACGTTGTCGACCATCGTTGCATCTTTAACACAAACTGTTGCATTTGCGTTTTAGAATGCCTGCTTGGGCGGGATCGCGCCGACAAGAGGGAACGTTCCGGAACATTATCTGCTTTTTCTTTTGGAAATCTCGTCACAATGCGCCATAAATTAACCCATCACGCACGAAGCCGCAGGAATAATGGCGGCCGTGGCAGTTTAAGTGGGACAGGCAGAACGATGGCAGGAAAATCGGGTCCGGCACTTAGCCGACGCGGAGTGCTTGGTGTATTCGCGGCAACAATGGTTGTGGCAGCGCCGACAGCATCCAACGCATTCGGATTTCTTCGGGGTGCGGGCGACGTGCGCCGTCTTCGAATGTACAATGGACGCAGTGGCGAATCGCTGGACACAATCTATTGGATCGATGGCCAATATATCCCCGAGGCCCTGCAAGACGTGAATCGCTTTGTCCGTGACTGGCGCTCGAACGAGATGATTTCTTTCGATCCGCGCACCGTCGATATCCTTGCCGCTTCGCACACGATGATGGATGTGGACGAACCCTACCTTCTGCTGTCGGGCTACCGCTCTCCCCGAACCAATGCGATGCTGCGGTCGCAATCCGAAGGCGTGGCGCGCAACTCGCTCCACATGATCGGCAAGGCTGCGGACGTCAGGCTGAAATCACGTTCCGTTTCGCAGATGGCCCGCGCGGCGGAGGCGTGCTCCTCCGGCGGCGTCGGTCGCTATTCGGGTTCGAACTTCGTGCATATGGATTGCGGCCCCGTACGCCACTGGGGAGCGTGAGGGCGCTACCCGCGCCCCCTGAACCCCATCGCCACCACGAACTTCTCCGATGAATCAGCGCGTGAGGCCGGCGGCTTCACGTTGGCGACCTTGGTGAAGTTCTTCTTCAGCAACAACTGAAGTTCGTTCTCCGCACCACCCGCCAGAACCTTGGCGACAAAGGTGCCACCCTCCTCCAGCACGTCGAAAGCGAAGAAGGCGGCAGCCTCGCACAACGCGATGATACGCAGGTGGTCCGTCCCCTTGTGACCCGAAGACGCCGCGGCCATGTCGCTCATCACGACATCAGCGGGTCCACCCAACCATGCCTTGACCTGCGCATCAGCGTCGTCCTCCAGAAAATCCAGCTGATGGACATCCGCACCGGATATGGCTTCCACCGCCTGAAGATCAACGCCCAGAACAGTGCCCTGCGGCTTGTTCGGCTTTTGCCCAAGCGAATTTACCCGTTCGACCGCGACCTGGCACCAGCCGCCAGGGGCGCAGCCCAGATCGACAACACGCGATCCAGGCTTGAGGAAACCGAACTTGTCATCCAGTTCAACGATCTTGAAAGCAGCCCGCCCGCGATAGCCTTCACGTTTGGCTTTCTGGACGTAGGGATCGTTCAATTGCCGTTCCAGCCAGAGGGTGGAGGACAACTTGCGGCCCTTCGCGGTTTTGACGCGGATCCGCAAATCGCGGGCACCACGACCGGATGTGTTCTTTTCAGTCATCTCAATGGTCCGTCATCCAGAACGCCATCCGCGTTCATCTGTTGATAAAGCAGCCCCTCACGAAGGCCGCGGTCGGCCACCGACAAGCGATCGGTCGGCCAGATGCGCATCAATGCTTGCAGGATCGCGGCACCCGACATGATCAGGCTGTGCCTGTCGCGCCCGATCTGCGGATCGCCCCGACGCCCCTCGGGGCCAAGCGCAAGATATTCATGTATGACCTGCTCGATCTGGTCGGAGGTCATGTGCAGGCCGTCCACCTTCGTGCGGTCATACCGGCGCAGGCCCAGGAAGGACGCAGCCACCGTCGTGATCGTGCCGGAAGTACCGATAATCTGGAAGCCGTCCCGCTTATTGTCAGCACTATAGGGCGAGAAGCTTGCAAGATTCTCCTCGAAGAACCAGCTCATCAAGGCAAAGCGGGCCGCGTCATCCTCAACATCGATGAATTGGTCCTTCAGCGTCGCAACCCCAAGGGGCACCGAAATCCAGTCCACAACACGAGCCGCCCCTTTTTGCGGCTTAAATCCCGTATGCAGCGCCATGATCGAGCGGGCACGCTGATCCGGCGGCACATCCGACAGGTCGATCCAGACTAGTTCGGTGGAACCGCCGCCGATATCTATCACCAGCAGCTGTTCCGTCGTTGTATTGACCAGCGGCGCGCAGGAAATCACCGCGAGGCGCGCTTCCTCCTCCGGCTTGATGATCTCGAGCTGCAGACCGGTTTCCCGCTTCACCATGCGGATGAAGTCGCGGGCATTGCGCGCCCGCCGGCATGCTTCGGTCGCGACCAACCGCATGCGGCGAACCCGGTGCTTCTCTATCTTCTTCTCGCAGATTCGCAGAGCCTGAACCGTGCGTCCCATGGAGGCACGCGAAAGCCGGCCGGATGCTTCCAGCCCGAGGCCAAGTTGCACGGTCTTGGAAAAACTGTCCACGACCTGAAAATGACTGCCCCTCGGCTCGGCAATCAACATGCGACAACTGTTAGTGCCAAGGTCCAGCGCAGCATAAAGCGCGGGCCCCGGCAGGGCTGCGGAAGGTTCGACCCGCTCTAGTTCAGCGGGGATCGCGTCCGCACCCCTGGGACGCTCGGGCGCCATAGATCGCCCTCCAATTCTCGGTTACCTATATATTATGCGTCACATCCGCATTGTGCAAGGTGGCGGAACCGTGCGCTGGCTTGGACGTTATCAAGACGTCATGTATCGGAGGTTACCATGCGCTGGATTGCTTTTGCCCTGTCATGCATCTGCGCCACACCGGCAGCCGCTGCCAATGTATACGACTTTGCAGCACAAACGCCGGGCTTTACCCGATTTGCAAGCCTGATGCAGCAGACGGGCATAGACCGAGCGTTGTCCAACCCCGGTCCTTACACCATCTTTGCACCAGATGACGCGGCGCTGAACAAGCTGCCGTCTGACCTTGATCGGGAAAAACTGGTGCAGATCCTTACCTGTCACATGGCACCAACCAAGGTGTTAACCAACGTCCTGACAACTGGTGCCCGAACGACCGTACGCACGGTTGGTGGTTGCAACCTGACGATGTACCGGACAGCTGACGGCGTCATGATTATGGATGATGCAGGACAGCGCCACCACCTCCTCGCAACAGATATCATGAGATCAAATGGAGTCGTTCACCGGGTGGATTCCCTCATCCTGCCCGCCTATTGACGAGCTGATCGCCTTCAATTATCTGCTGACGCATCGCGGGTGTAGCTCAATGGTAGAGCAGCAGCTTCCCAAGCTGAATACGAGGGTTCGATTCCCTTCACCCGCTCCAATTCTCACAAACATTTTTTGTTTTTATGTAATTAGAAGTCTTTGGCTTCTATCCCGGCGCTTCAGTCGTCAGCCAAGAAATACGACTTCTCGTATATACCGGTATATGACTTGAAGCAACTTGCTATAACAATGGAAAGAAACACCCCGCATGAAACCAGGCGCGTAGGTTCAGCCTACGCCTGCAATCCATGTCGGCCAGTGTTTTATTAATTAGGCTTTCAAACCGGAGGAATTCTCGCACACAGTCGAAGGTTTCTTCATTGTGCCGCCAATTTTAACAGGCGTTGAAGATACCTTTGCTTGATTGCAGCTGTTTACGTAAGTCGTTTTCAGAGCGTTATACAAACTTTGTGAAAGGTTGATGCTGGACGTCGCCATGATCCTACTCCGCTTGATGCTTCGGGGGAATGCTGTCTGCCTGATACCACTCCTCTGAACGACCACCTTTTGGCGATTGTCCTGGAACACGTTTCTTCGGGTTGAGGGTAGGTTTCATCATAGCTTCCTCCGCGATGCCTATGAAACTTCTCAATGTGCCGAATGTTCCAGCTTAACGCTTACCTTTTCGCCAATCCCAAGGCATGACGATCCGTCCTGCCCAGACCCCTGCCCTTTTTCGTCGTGCGACCAACTCGTCGGCGGCATACGCTGCGCCTCCGTATTGCCGATATGCGACTGCCCACCCGTTCCGCACCATCCAAGCGTTCATATTGGTCCGACCTGCGTGGCATGTGGCGACCACACGGCCGTAGCGATCAATATTCCGCTTTTCGCATTTGACCGCAGATATCCCGATCAGGCCCTGCAAGGCACGCGTCGCTTCGGCACCGCAGGCCCAAGCCCTGAACCCCTTGCGACATGTTTGCGCGCTTTCAGGTGCGTCTATTCCATGAAGGCGAATGCGCTTGGAGCCGAGCTGTAAGGTGTCGCCATCAATAACATCCACCCCCCCTCTCAGCATATCGATGACAGGAGAGAACGGCAGGAACGTTCCGGCAATATTGATCATGATGTTTTTGAGGCGGGGATCGTCCCCGCCCCATGCAAACAAAACCCCCACCAGAAAGAGGGCAGCCACCCAGACCTTGAGTCCAGCGCGACGATATTTTTTCCTGCGGCGAGCCATACGCCGCACTTGCCCTGAACAAAAGGTAAACGCAAGGGGTAAGTTAACTATTTATTTGCAGATCTATCACAATGAAAACTGGCGTAAAATCGCCTACTTACATAAAATATGAAACCCTGAGAAGAGAGATCGCTGGATCGCTGTCCAAAACAGATTTCAACTTCACTCCCTCTGAAGGTATTACAGACAGCAACCCCTCAGTTCTTTTTCGCGACGGCTTTTGACACCGCGTCCTTGGTGCTGGGCGCAGCGGCAATCACTTTCGGAGTTTCCTTTTTCGGCTTCTTTTCGTCGCGTTTGCGTTTGTCCATGCCTTTGGCCATGACAATATCCCCTGGCAGAAATTTCATATGAAACAAAACGGTTCGAAGCGTAAGGGCTACGGACTGACGTTCGGTCACCCTCGCTTTATCAGAATATCAACGACAAAATTCCGATCACGACCAGAAGACCGATCAGGAAAATGATGCCCATCGCGCCGCCAATGAATTTGAACATGCCTGTCTCCTCGATTTCTTGCAACAGGACAACGCATGAATACGAAGGCCGTTCCACAAGAACGACCTCGCATCACATGGCAGAACGCGGCAATCATTGCTTTGCTTACCCGTCGCCCCATATCAGACGTAACTGGCCGGTATCATCCGGCTGGGGTCATGGAGGACCCTTTGTGGGATCCGACACCAAAAAAACAACTATCACCAAACAAAAAACGTCGCCGCGCAGCACGCTTGCAGAGCCCCGTTCGATCTTCGACGCGTCTTTTGGCCCCCCCGTCAAAGGGTTTCCCCAATTTTCCGGACGGGCAAAAGGGAAGGCGATCGCACCTTCCCCCGTAGCTCCAAGCAGCAACTCAGCCCAGACGATATGGGGCTCTTTACTGCAATAAACCCCGCCTTATTCCGGCTCGCCTTGTATTTCTACCCGAGCGAGGCTGAGAATACGGGACGTTTCTTCTGCGATGGCGAGGCCAGTAGCCACGCCATCGGTCGGCACTGCCCCCGGGTCTTCCTGACCGTCACGCATGACAGCGCTGTCTTCAAGCCGTGTCATCAAGGCCTCCCCTAAGGAGGCATGCTGCGCTGCGATCAGTCTTGCAAGAATTTTCCGGTGCGCAATCAGCATACCTTCCAAACGGTCATTGCTGCCTTCGGCGCTGCCGTGCTGTGCTTCTTCGGTCAATATGAGCTTCCTTCCAGGTGACGTTGACATTCGGATCTTTAGGCGCCCGTTTCGAACAGATCAGGGCCGATGGCTTTCAAGGAAAGTAAGAAGATCTTCCGCAAGACGCGTCTTGTCGCTGGAGAACAGTCCGTGGGGCGATCCTTCATATTCCAGTAGTGTAGAACCGACGATTCCCCGTGCAGCTGCACGGCCCGCAGCGTCAATCGGAACAGTTTCGTCCGCTGTGCCATGGATGATCAGTGTAGGCAGCTTGAACGAGGCAAGATCGCCCCGGAAGTCTGTTGTTGCGAAAGCCTTCGCGCAATCCAGCGTCGCTTTCAGGCTGGCTTTCATAGCCGTGTCACGGGACCATTCCACGACTTCGGCACTGACGCCTGACCGTAGACCAGCCCCCTGCAAAAACGTCGTGCCATAGAAAGACTTGAAAAACCCCGCAAAGAAATGGGCCCGATCTTCAGTCATCCCCTTGGCCATCTCGTCGAAGACCGACTGGGACGTACCATCCGGGTTGTCTTCCGTTTTCAGCATGTAGGGGACAACCGACGCCACCAGCGCCGCTTGGGACACGTTCGCGCCGCCATGACGGGACATATACCGGGCAACCTCGCCCCCGCCCATGGAAAAGCCGACCAGCGCCGCATCTTTCGCGCCGACTGCGCCCAAGACATCTGCGAGATCGTCGGCAAGCGTATCATAATCATACCCCAACCAAGGCTGATCCGAACGCCCAAAGCCGCGACGGTCGTAAGCGATGGCACGCATGCCCGCTTGCGCGATCGGAAGGGCAATGTCATCCCAACTGTCGGATGACAATGGCCAGCCATGAAGAAGAACGACCGGGCGCCCTGTCCCCCAATCCTTGTAATAAAGGTTCGTGCCGTCACGGGTTTCGATGTAGGGCATTGGATCCTCCGCCATTCCGGACCTGAACCCTTGCCGCGGAGTTTCGTTCCTTGGAATTCAATCGCGCGCGATTGAATTCCAATTCGTCCGGGAAAGCCTAAAGATCCTTTTCGGCTGATTCTCTGGCCTCTTTCAACCGCGCGGTCTTGGCATCCCTGGTGGCCTTTTCGGCATCCATGATTGCAGATGCGGCGGCGTTCGTGGTTTCCCATGTAACTTTCGGCTTCGGTGGTAGTGGCGTCGTCATTGCAACCCTCCGGCCTTGTCGGCCTTTGTCCGGTAAGAGTGTCACCCCGATCCGACAGCTTGTCGATTCCGGCTGGCAGCCTTGAATTTCCGCCCCTGCCACGCAGGAACGAGTGATCTATATAAGAGGACGATTTTCCTTCCAGACAAGGGCGAGGCCCGCGATGGTGATCGGCGAAAACCAGCATCGGCCTGTTCTAAGATCAGGCAAAATCGTTTCATGGCGGTTGTAATTTCGGCAGCAGTGGGTTAAATGAGTTCGGCATCGTCATTTTCGACACTGATCCTTCTGGGCACAGCTTTCGATCATCTTCCGTGCCGGGTCGTCGCATGTCGCGGGCGGCAGTTTCTATGAAGGATAAACACGATGGCTAAGGGCACCGTGAAATGGTTCAACGCAACTAAAGGTTTCGGCTTCATTCAGCCGGAGCATGGTTCGAAGGACGTGTTCGTACACATCTCGGCTATCGAGCGCGCAGGCCTGACCGGTCTGAACGATGGTCAAGCCGTGACGTTCGACATCGAAAAAGACCGCAACGGTCGCGAATCGGCAGTTTCGATCGCTCTCGCCTGATTTTTCGGCACCGATCTGCCTTCGAAGCCGCCCTTTCAGGGCGGCTTCTTTCATTTCTGCCTGTTACTGCGCCCCACGGCGCACTGTGATCCGGTCACCCAAACTGACCTCTCCATCTGTCTCGATGGAACATAAGATCCCGCGCAATCTGAATTTGGGATGCCCATCGTCGGTAATCCAGTTCTTTGCAGCTGTGCCATAGCGGACCTTCCACTTCACGCACCCGTCGTTGAAGACACTTGATACACGCACGACAGCAGTTCCGATCTGCAGCAAGGTTCCGTTCGGAAGATTTGCTTCGGACATGTCCATGTCCGCGACAATGGGATCACCAGGATGTGGCTGGTCCCGATCCTGCCATACAAGGTCGAGGACGCGTTGCGGCAGTATCGATACCTGTATTGCAGGATGCGGACTGCCGTCCGCAAGGCGAAGCCAGGGCGATGCCATCCAGCGGTCTCCCACGATGCCGCAGTCCTTTTTCAGGATGATCCGGTCCGGAAACTCCCGCAGGCCGATACCTGGTCGCAGGCAAAGCCCCGTGACCGATGCATCGTCTTTCGGTGCGGCCCGTACATGTGCAAGCGTTGCATCAAGCGCCGCTTTCGTAATCATTATTGCCTCCGACGTAAGATATGGCGAAGTCTATCAATGATCAGCGATGTGGGCCACGCGACATTCCGGCGAATTCAGGCCATAACCTGCTTCTCGCCCGCATTCGGTTACATTTGAGCCGCAAGACCTCTCGACGCGGGTATATGGGGCGGAGTAGAGAGCGGCAATGTCGCGCATAATCGCTCTCGATGGCCTTAGGGGCTGGTTTCTCATCACGATGACCCTGAGCCATCTCGTGCTTCAGCAGGAGAGCTGGATCTCCAAGTTCCACTTCCGGCACTTCATGTTCGTCGAAAGCGCGCAGGGCTTCATCTTCATCTCCGGCCTTTTGTTCGGCCTTGTTCAATATGGCAGGCTTCAAAGGTTCGGTCGGGTCACGGTCTTGAAAAGCACGTTCCGCCGTGTGTTCCAGTTATGGTTCTGGACGGTCGCGCTCGCCTTCGGGCTGATGTGGCTGCGTGATGTCCTTCCCTTTGGTGCGGAGGTCTTTCGCAACTGGCTTGGCGTCACGACATTCACCGAACCCGTCCGTGCACTGGCCTTGGCGATGCTTGTCTTTCAGCCGACGTTTCTTGATATCCTGCCGCAATACATCCTTTATCTGATGGTGGCGCCTGTCATCCTCATCATGGTCCAACGCGATATGTGGCCAGTGGCAGCCGCCCTTACGATCGTCTGCTGGATGTCGTCTCAACTGGGACTGATGCTCCCCTTCTCCAGAGGGATCAACAGCGTGTTCGCCGCGACGGACGGTCAGGGCTTCCGCCTTGCCTTCGATGCGATGGGTTGGCAGCTGCTGTTCATGACAGGCATCATCTTCGGCGCCCTGTTCCGGCGCGGAGACTTAACTGCCGAGGCTTTATTTCCCCGTCACTCCGCATGGCCCCTGGCTGCCGCGGCTGTGCTTTTGTTCTTTGCCCCGTTGCGCATATCCACGGCAAATGGGTGGCTTGATAGTGATACGATCAGCGTCTTCGTCATGATGGAAAAGAGAGCGGATTTCGGCCCTGTCTATGTTCTGAACTTCGTGGCCGCGTGCTGGCTGATGGGGTGGCTTCTGTATCGTGGCCCACATCTCGTCTCTTCCCCTTTACGTGGGATCGCCAGCCTGCTGCACCTCATGATCACACTGCCGGCAGTGGTCAGACTGGGCAGGCACTCGCTGCTCACATATGTATGGCATGTGCTGCTCATCTATTCCCTGCATTACGTGGACAGGGTCTTCGGTCCGCTGACGGGGATTTCCATCACCGTTGCGATCGCGCTGATGTTCACTCTGCTGTTTGTGCCAGCGACGTGCCGGGAATGGCTAGCCAAACGCAGCGATGCCCTTCCGAACGGTGCACGTCAGCGATAAAGCGGAAGCGAGCTTGGACTGGATGCGCGGGTTTTCAATCTGTATTGATTGCGGATGACAGAGACATTGCCACCATGCCCCGAATGCGCCTCGCCCCATACCTATGTATCGGACGCCCTGCTGGTCTGCCCTGAATGTGGCCACGAATGGGCTGGAGGGGGTGCGTCCATCGAAGATGCGGTACGGGATGCGGTAGGGAACATCCTTCAGTCCGGTGACACGGTGACGGTCATCAAGGATCTGAAAGTGAAGGGTTCGTCCCTTGTCGTGAAGGTAGGCACAAAGGTGCGCAACATCACGGTGGTGGGCGGGGATCACGATATCGACTGCAAGATTCCGGGGATCGGCCAAATGGGGCTGAAATCGCAGTTCGTAAAGAAGGTCGTGGTATGAACGCCCCTCTCGGGACGTTCATGAAGACCGACTGAAGGCCTAGGGTTCGGATTAGACGCGTTTCACACGACCAACGGCAGCACCAACCAGAGCGGCGATCAGGCCAAGGATAGATGCCAGAGCGGTGGTCCATGCGGCAGTTGCTGCAGCATCAGCTGCGGCGTCAGCGGCCTGGATCGCTGCGGCTTTGGCTTCGTCCAGCGCCTTTTGTGCCTGAGCCTGCAGTTCTTCCGTGCGCGCCTGGGTTTCGTCTAGGAAGCGGTTGGCGTCAGCTTCACTGATGCCAAAGCGCTGCTGCATCTGGTTCAGGGCTTCCTGACGATCCTCATCGCCCAGAACGCCACCATCGCCGAAGATGCCATCAAGGAAATTCTGCGCTTCTTGACCTGCATTCGCGGGGTTGCTGATCGCGGACTGAACGCTCTGTTGCGCTTGATCACCGATCTGCCGCTGTTCTTGCGGGCTCACGATCGCGCGGAATGCTTCGCTTGTTTCCTGCTGGAAATTCTCGGGTGTGATGCCTTGGTTTTCCAGCGCCTGGCGAACAGGCTCGGGAAGGTCATCCATCGACATGTTGGACACTGCGGTCGGCAACGAGAAGTTGTCGGGGATCAAGGCTTTACCTGTTGCGCCGATCCCGGACATCGCACCCGAAACGGCCGAGGTTGCACCGGAGAACAAAGCGCCGATTGCGCTCGTGGCGATCCAGATCGCGACGATGGTCGCCAGACCCCAAACAACAACGCCATGCAGGATGGCGGCATTACGCGGCAGCAGGCCAGCAAGACGGGCAGCAACATAGCCGCCGATCAACAACGAAACGATCTGTGCGACGAACTGCCAGATTCCGGCCGTCGTCAATGCGCCGTTCATCGGGTTTTCTTCTCCGACTTCGACCAGAGAGAAGCCCAGTGCAAGCCCAAGGATGCTAAGCACGGCCAGCGCGGCAAGCGCGACGACGACGCCTGCAATGATCGCGCCCCAAGCAACGCGGGAACTGGAATAGGCAGCTTCGATATCTGCCGCCGAGGTTATGGTGGGACGTGTGACCATAGTGTTGCCTTTCATGCTGCCTGTCGTTCAGGCGAAGAGCAACGTAGATAGTTTCGGCGGGTTCCAGCCTATATGCCGATTTTCCGAGCCCTGTGAGAAAAGAGCCGCATGCAGTCGATGTCGCATACGGCTGGCTTTGATTACTTGAGGATTTCGACGCGATCCGCCTCGATATCAGCATCACGGACCATGTGCGTGTCGACTTCCCCTTCAATCTTTACACGTGTGGTTTCCGACACGGGTTCATTCGGAAAGTCATCTTCGTCGATCTCCACCGCGATTTCGCTGGTGCCGTCGGAAAGCACATACATGTCGTCGCTTTCCTTACGGACCAGCATACCCTCGACGGTCACGTGCATTCCGTCCTCGGGATTGGCCACGATGTCGGCGATGGTGGTTTGGGCATAGGTGTTCTTGTTGTCGTCACGCGTTTCGGAGGGTCCGCTGTATTGAGCGAGTGCCGCGCCGGAAAGTGCCGTCACGATACCGGATGCGAGGATGAATGTGCGCATGTTCTTCTCCATTGATTTCGCCCAATAACGGAATAATCCAATGTCAGTTCCGATGGAAAACTCGTTTGCGGAGGCGCCGGGCCTATCGCGACGATGGCGGCGCGCCATCTGACGTCGCGAATTGTCCCGCTGAGTTATACGCAAGGTGGGCCTGGCAGCACCGCGCCGCCAGTCCGGTTGCGCAAGCGTCAAAGCGGCGGGGTGTGCGGGCGCGTTCGTTCACCAGTCATCAGAACCGCCACCGCATCCTCTACCGACGGACGATGTTTGTCTGCGTTGGCCTAAGCCCCTGTCGTTTTGCTGCCGTGCGTCACCTTATGCATACTGCCAGCACCATAGTGGCTATAACGGATCATCGCCGTGCCACGCGCCAGGTCCAAACAGGCTCAGGATCCGCATCGAGTCACGAGACGTTTAATTCGTCGATGGACAACCCTACCCGTCACCCGTTCCCCGACACGAGTTTTGCGATGCTCATTTACAGCGTTGATATCTTGCGCCAACAATAAAATTTATTCCACGATGTCAAATAGATCCCGCCGATGATGAAGAAATCTGAATATATTTTCGACTGCTGCATCCAGATGTAAGGCCCCGCGTGTTATTATCCTTGGGCGAATGGGAAATTTGACGAGTCGACGCCAAGTGGCGACAATATGTGCATCCCATTCGTCTCATGCGTAAGCGCGGCGAAGTCGTGGTTCTCCGAAGGTTTTTGCGACATCGAATCGCGTCACTATGATTTGCGGATATCTCCGCTACGGGGAACGAGGTCAGGAGAACTCAACCGCTCTGCTGCGTGCCGCTTTCATACCCAGCCGGTAGGCACCTTGATTGGCCCGAGCGTTAAAAACTATCGCTTGGTAACAGATCTCATCCGAACACTAAGCCGCCATCAATGCCGTAGATTGGGACCACTTACGTCTTCAGTTGATGTGGGTACGATAGAAGCAGCACCCTCAATGACCCCGTTTCGTCCGCCATTAGGAGGGCACGGACATTCCTGCCGAGACCTTCGTACGGCTAAAGCGTCCGACGATGCGGAGCGGGACAATGGATGCAAGGACAACATGGCGAGCCGTCCACCCTGTACAGGTATCCTGGGTCAGGAATTGCGTTCTTGGCCGAGGTGAAAATCAGCGGCGCTCAGACATAGCGAGCAGAAGCGAGGAAAGTGTCGATTATCACCAGCAGAGAACCAACCGACAGCGACTGTGCGAAGTCAGCTCGTCTGCTGACGCACAACACTAGCGCGGGACGAAAAAACGGAAACCGCTTGTGGGGAATCACGCAAGCATATTCGACCTTGCGTAACAGGGAACTATGGTTGTCATTCAATAAAACATGGTGGTACCCGAGGTCGGACTCGAACCGACAAGCCTTGCGGCGGGGGATTTTGAATCCCCTGCGTCTACCATTCCACCACTCGGGCACTGATGGTGATCTAGCGGCTTCGCGCAGCACGGTCAATGTGCCTCGATGCACCAAGTTCACGCGTGCGTGGGTTTCGTGGCCGGATTGATGCAGTTAAGGTCGCATCGACGCAAGACAGGGATCACCATGACACGGATTTGGACGACACTGGCCGCGGCGGGTTCGGCTGCGCTGCTTCTTGGTGCGCTCGGTTTTCAGTATATCGGCGGCCTCGCCCCGTGCCATCTGTGCATGTATCAACGTTATCCGCATCTGCTTGCCATTGTCGCAGGCGTGCTCGTGTTTTTTCTTCCGCGCCGCTGGTTGATTGCCGTAGGGGCGCTCGGACCCACACTCAGCGCTGCCGTAGGCATTTTCCACACCGGAGTGGAACGTAAGTGGTGGGAAGGTCCGTCCAGCTGCACCGGATCGACGGGCGCTCTCAGCGGAATGTCCGGCGGTGACCTGCTCTCGACGGACGCGCCGGTCAATCTTGTGATGTGCGATCAGGTTGCGTGGTCGATGATGGGGGTGTCGATGGCGTCGTGGAACGCCATCGCCTCGATCATCCTCGTGGTCCTGTGGATAAAGGCATGGCGGTCAGTAAAGCCGCGCATGTTCCTGTAGCGCAAAGCGATCGGTCATGCCGGCCACGTAATCTGCCACGTGACGCGCCACCTGTTGTTCGTCGCCGTCCCGCAGCCCGGCCCGCCATTCGTCCGGCAGCAAAGACGGGTTCGCCATGAACCCCGTGAAAAGGGTATCCACCGCCTCCGTCACCCGGGCACGTTCCTTCATCACCGACGGGGCGCGATACATGCGGGTGAACAGGAAACTGCGGATCACCTTCAGTTCCTGATACAACGGCTTGGAGAAACGGATGACCGTCTGCTCCATCGCGCGGATCTCGTCCACCGATTGCGGATTTGCTGCCTCCAGCCGCCCTTGCGCGACGTGGATCACATCTTCGACCATGCGGCCGAAGACGCGCCGCAGTGCCTCGTGACGGCGGCGCATCGGCTCCAGCCCCGGATAAAGTTTGTCCACCGTCTCGAACGCCGGGGCGGTGATCGGCAACTCCATCAGGTCGGCCTCGTCGAACAGGCCCGACCGCAAGCCATCATGCAGATCGTGGTGGGAATATGCCACATCATCGGCGATGGCGGCCACCTGCGCCTCGGCACTGGCGAAAGTGTGAAGTTCCAGATCCCATTCGGCATCCGCTTCGGCCAACGCATAGGGAATTTCGCCCGTCACCGGACCGTTGTGCTTGGCAATGCCCTCCAGCGCCTCCCATGTCAGGTTCAGACCGTCGAATTCGGCGTAGTGGCGTTCCAGCTTCGTCACGATCCGCATGGCTTGGGCGTTGTGGTCGAACCCGCCGAACGGCTCCATCAGGCGCTGCAACGCATCCTCGCCCGTATGGCCGAAGGGCGTATGTCCCAGATCATGGGCAAGGGCGATGGCCTCGGCCAAATCGGTATTCAGCCCGAGGACTCCCGCGATGGTGCGGGCCACCTGCGCCACCTCGATCGAATGGGTCAGGCGGGTGCGGTAGTAATCGCCCTCATGCTCGATGAAGACCTGTGTCTTGTGTTTGAGACGCCGGAAGGCGGAGGAGTGGATGATCCGGTCACGATCCCGCTGAAAAGCCGACCGGAAGGATGAGAGGTCTTCGCCATGAAGCCGGCCACGCGATTGCGCCGGCTGGCAGGCATAGGGGGCCAACATGTTTTCGCCTGTTCTTGTTCGTCGTTTTCCTGCATCCTATATGTGTTGCACACCAGATATTGCACGGAATTTTCCGATGGACCTGAACCTGCCCCCCCGCGTGACGGATCGCGCCTTCGCCCGCCTTGCCGAGATAGCCGAGGATACGGGCACCCCCCGTGCCCTGCGGGTTGCGGTGGAAGGCGGCGGTTGTTCGGGTTTCCAGTACGACATCAAGCTGGACGACCCGGCGGATGACGACATGGTGATCGAAAAGAACGGCCAGAAGGTGCTGGTCGACAGCATCTCACTGCCCTTTCTGTCCAACGCGGTGATCGACTTCACCGAAGAACTGATCGGCGCGCGTTTCGTGATCCAGAACCCGAACGCCTCCAGCTCCTGCGGGTGCGGGATCAGCTTCTCCATGTGATTGCATCGGGCGGCACCGCCCCTTAGGAACGACAAAAAGGGGGCCGCCATGAAGATCGCCACGTTCAACATCAACGGCGTGAAAGCGCGGATAGAAGCGTTGCTGGCCTGGCTCGATGAAGCCCGCCCGGACGTCGTCCTGCTGCAGGAGATCAAGTCCACCGACGAGACGTTCCCGCGGGAGTTGATCGAGGACAAGGGCTACCGCGTGGAGACGCACGGCCAGAAAGGCTTCAACGGCGTCGCCATTCTGTCCCGCCTTCCGCTGGAAGATGTGATCCGTGGTCTGCCCGGCGACGAGACGGACGAGCAAAGCCGCTGGATCGAGGCGACCGTGATCGGCGACCGCGCAATCCGTGTCTGCGGTTTGTATCTGCCCAATGGCAACCCTGCCCCCGGCCCGAAATACGACTACAAGTTGGCATGGATGGCGCGGATGGAAGCCCGCGTCGCCGAATTGCTGGAAACAGAGGAGCCGCTGGTCTTTGCTGGCGACTACAACGTCATCCCGCAGACCGAAGACGCGGCAAAGCCAGAGGTCTGGACCGAAGACGCCCTGTTCCTGCCTGCCACCCGCACCGCGTTCCGACGTATCGTCAACCTTGGTCTCACGGACGCCTTCCGCGCAAGGATGAAAGGACCGGGCCATTATTCCTTTTGGGATTATCAGGCTCAGGCCTGGCCCCGGAACAACGGTATCCGCATCGACCATCTGCTGCTGTCGGCACAGGCGATGGACCTTTTGAACGAAGTCACGATCGACCGCGATGTCCGCGCTGGTGAAAAGCCGTCGGATCACGTTCCCGTCTGGATCGAACTTGCAGCCTGAACGGCGTCGTAACCATAGATCCAGTCGAAACGGCGCAGCGGTGCATCAGGTGCGATCCGCCCGCCGATCCGCAGCGCCGCATGGGCCACCCTCGCTGCGGGCCCGGGCAGGTGATAGGCCCGTGCATTTGTTGCGGCCGCTTTCACGATCCTCTCACATCGGTCACGACGCAGTGCCTGATACCGCGCCCCGCGATCCCCTGCGATCAGGCAACGCGACAGGACCCAGGCATCTTCCAGTGCCATGTTCGCGCCCTGTGCCATGAAAGGCAGTGTCGGATGGGCGGCATCACCTGCAAGGATCATTCCGTCGCCATGCCATCGCCGCGCCACGGGATGCAGGAACAACCCCCACAGATAAGGATTCTCCACCGGCTTGAGCCATTTTCGCACACGGGGGCTGAATTGACCGAAAGCTCGCTGCAGGGCATCGGTCGGATCGCGCTGCGTCCAGCTTTCTTCCGCCCAGTCGGCACGCTCCTCCACCGCGACGATGTTGCGCAAGGTGCCCCCCCGCAAGGGATAGGACACCAGATGCCGCTTTGGTCCCATGTGGATTTCCGATACCGGATCGGCATCTTGGTTCGGGACGATGGCACGCCAGGCAACATGCCCGCTGAAACGGGGTGCGTCGGCCCCGTTCAGCGCCTTGCGCGTTTCCGAGTGAAACCCGTCGGCACCGATGGTCAACGTCCCTTCGGATCTGCCCTGCACCCCGAGGTGCAGCACCGCGCCCGCCTTTTGCGCACCCTCGGCCAGCAACGCGATCAGGTCGGCGCGGTGGATCAGGTGCCAGTCGCGTCCGGCCAGCGACATTTGCAGCACTTGCGTCCCCGCCATGTCGTGAAGCGCCACACCCCTGCCACGAAGGGATGCGGCGTCGAGTGCATCCCCTAATCCCAAGGCCCGAAGCACACGTGCGCCATTGGGCGCAACCTGAAGGCCAGCGCCGACCTCGGCCAGCGCGGGCGCACGTTCCAGCACGGTCACGCGCCAGCCAGCAGTTGCCAGCGCGGTCGCGGTGGCCAGTCCAGCCACACCTGCGCCAAGTATCGTGACTTCCGTCATCAAAGTTCCCGCCAAGGGCCTGCCGGGCAAGTTCCGCCCGGCACCTCGCTCATTCCTCGCGGTGGACCTTTTCGCGACGTTCGTGCTTTTCCTGCGCTTCCAGTGTCATGGTCGCGATGGGACGCGCGTCCAGCCGACGAAGCGAAATAGGCTCCCCGGTCACTTCGCAATAGCCGAATTCCCCGTTCTCGATCCGGCGAAGTGCAGAATCGATCTTGGAGACGAGCTTGCGTTGACGATCACGGGTGCGCAACTCCAGCGCACGATCCGTTTCCTCCGACGCACGGTCGGCGATGTCGGGCACGTTCCTGCCCGAGTCCTGCAACCCTTCGATCGTCTCGGCGCTCTGCTCCAGCAATTCGGCCTTCCAGCTCATCAGCTTGCGCCGGAAATATTCCAGCTGCCGATCATTCATGAAGGGCTCCGACTCCGCAGGGCGGTAATCATCGGTAAGAAAGATTTCTGCTCTCATGGCTGCCTTTCCGCAGGCCGGGCCGTCTTATGGCTGAGGGTATGGCCCGACACTCCCTTTCACGCGTCCGCATACATGTCCCCTGCGACAATGTCACTCTTTTCAGACGTGCGCGGGACGGGGCTGCAGATCCAATGCGTGAATTAAATGCCGATCCGCACAATTACTTGGCGGTTTCGTAACTTCCGGATGAAAGCAGGTCATCAGGATGACGTGAATGGGCGGATTTGCGCCACCTCACCCCTTGGCGGCACCGCCAAAATCTTTATCCTGAGTGCGACCGGCGCGCTCTTTCGCCTTTATCTTCCTCCCCAGAAAGCCGCCACATGCGCATCCCTTCTGTTTTGCTATGCTTGATGCTGGCGGCATGCGCCCCCGCCACGCCGGAGGTGGTGCTTCCCCCCGTACCGCCGCTAAGCGACACCCTGCCCCCGATGAAGATGTTCGGCACACCCGATCCCCTTCCCGTATCCCGCAGCAACGCGGAAATGGCCCGCGACTTCCTCGACCTTTCCTTCCAGATGGAGAATGGGCAGGTCCTTGATGTCATGAGCCGTTTCGAGGGACCGGTCACTGTTGCCCTGCGCGGACCCTCGCCCGTCACGGCCGGCAAGGATCTGGACCGCGTGCTGAGCCGCATGCGGAAGGAGGCGGGGCTGGACATCCGCCGCGTCACCGGCCCGTCCCGCGTCGTGATAGAATTCGTGCCCGCAACGGACCTGCGCGGCATCGCACCCACGGCGGCCTGCTTCGTCGTGCCCAATGTCACGTCTTTCGCACAGTACCGCGCGAACTTGCGCAGCCGCGATCTGGATTGGACTTTGCTGACCGAACGCAAGGCGGCCGCCATCTTCATTCCGTCCGACGAAAGCCCGCAGGAAGTCCGCGACTGCCTGAACGAGGAACTGGCGCAAGCTGTGGGGCCCCTCAACGATCTCTACCGGATCCCCGACACGATCTTCAACGACGACAATTTCCTGAGCGTGTTGACCGGCTTCGACATGCTGATGCTGCGGATCTACAACTCGACGGAACTGCAGACGGGCATGACCCGTGCACAGGCGGAACAGATCGTGCCCGCCCTGTTGCGCCGCCACAATCCGAAGGGGGAATTTTCCACCCCCGCCAACGATCCGGAGACACCTCGGACCTGGAACCGCGCCATAGAGACCGCTTTCGGACCGGAAGGCAGCGACAGTGCCCGTCTGTCCGCCGCCCGCCGCGCGCTTTCCATTGCAGCGGAACGGCAGTGGACGGACGCGCGAATGGGGTTCAGCTGGTTCGCGGTGGCGCGCCTCAGTCTGAATACGGACGTCGGTGCCGCGCTGGAAGGGTTCATCAACGCCGCGCGCGTATATCGCACCCTGCCCGACCGCGACATCCACGCGGCACATGTGGACATGCAAATGGCGGCGTTCGCATTGTCCTCGGGTCAGCTGGAAGGTGCGCTTCTGTTGACGGAAGTGGCCATTCCTGCGGCACGGCAGTCGGAAAATGCGGGCCTGTTGTCGACCTTGCTGATGATCCGTTCCGAAGCCCTGCGTCTGCAGGGGGATACGGCGGGCGCAAAGGTGGCACGCCGCGAAAGCCTCGGCTGGGGTCGCTATGGTTTCACGGACGAGGCTGACCTGCGCAGCCGTCTGGCAGAGGTCGCGGCACTTTCACCGCCTTCATAACCGACGGGCTTCCGTAGGGACCGTGATCTCTCAGGTCGTCAGCGCCTTGGCCAGCCGTGGCAGCCGTGCGCGCTTCAGCAGCGCGCGCAGGGAAAGATCACCCCCTGCCATCGCCTCGGACCGCGCATGGACCTGCGCCACAGCCTCCGCGAACGTTACGGGATGATGCGACCACAACTCCCAAAGAATGCCGTCGGGCTCCCGCCGCTCCACCCCCTCGGCGCGCAGAAGATGCTGGGGAAAATCTGACGCGTTCGCCGTGATGATAATGTCGGCACTGCCCGTGATGGCAGTGGCAAGGACATGGATATCATCAGGATCCGGCAGATGGAGCCGTGCTTCCACACCCGGACGTTCGGGAACCAATGCCATCGGGAACTGGACGTTCATCTCGTGGCCCAGATCACGGGCCATGTCCTCCTGCCCGTGTCGGCGGGCGGCGCGCGCCCACTCCTCAAGGATGCGGGCGGACCAGAGCGGTTGGTAAAGCCCCTGCGCCGCGACCGTCAGCAGCACGTCGCGCAGCACAGGGGGAAAGATGACGCAGGTGTCGAGGACCGCCCTCATCCATCCAGCCGGAAGAACAGCGCCTTGAGATAGCCGCTTTCCGCAAGCTGCGGCAACATCGGGTGATCAGGTCCGGCAAAGCCCGTATGGATCAGTTGTGCGCGTCTGCCACCACGCCCGATGCCCCGTCCGCTCGCATTGCGGAAGCTGGACAGATCGGCGGCGTGCGAACAGGAACACAGAACGAGGTACCCGCCATTCGCGACCAAAGGCGCTGCCAGACGCGCGATCCGTTCATAGGCGCGAAGACCTGCTTCCAGAGACGGTTTCGACGGGGCGAAGGCGGGGGGGTCGCAGATCACCACGTCGAATGTCGCACCCTCCTCGCCAAGCGCTTCCAGGACTTCGAACGCATCGCCCTGACGGGTGGTGAAACGATCGGCCACGCCGCCCGCCTCTGCGCCCTGTTCGGCAAGGGCAAGTGCGGCGGCAGAGGCATCGACAGCCAGCGCCGACGTTGCCCCGCCCGCAAGGGCTGCAAGGGCGAACCCGCCGACATGGGTGAAGATGTCCAGCACACGCGCACCATCCGCCAGTTGCGCCGCGAAGGCATGGTTCGGACGCTGGTCGAAGAACAGGCCCGTCTTCTGCCCACCCGTGACATCGGCAAAATAGGTGGCGCCGTTCATCAGCACCGGAATGGGCGCGTCGATCACACCACGCAGGACCGCCGTCTCTTCCGTCAACCCTTCCAGCGTACGGGACCGGCCGGAACCGTTCTTCACGATCCGCGTGACGCCGGTTACTTCGGTCAGGGCATCGGCAAGCATGTCGAGATGGGTTTCAGCCCAGGCGGCATTGGGCTGGATGACGGCCGCATCGCCGAACCGATCGATGATGACGCCCGGCAGGCCATCGGCCTCCGCATGGATCAGGCGGTAGAAGGGTTCCGAGAAGACGCGTTCACGCATCGAAAGCGCACGCTTCAGGCGCTTGCTGAACCACGCGACGTCGATCACGGCGTCTGGATCCGCGTCCAGCATCCGGCCGATGATGCGCGAATTGCCGTTGACGGTGACAAGGCCCATCGGGCGCCTGTCGGCATCCTCCAGCACGGCCAGCGCACCGGGGGTCAGGGCCTGCGTGCGACGGTCTGTCACCAGCTCGTCTGCATAAACCCACGGGAAACCGTGGCGGATGGCGCGCGCCTCGGCCTTGGGGCGCAGGCGGACAACGGGGCGGGATGTATTTTCGGACTGGGTCATACCCGCGATTTACAGCGTTGCGGGCATATAAGGAAGCCCTCAGGCGGTCTTCGGGAAACGCTTGACCGGGAACAGGCGCACGATGGCCCGCATCGTCCGCGAGAATGTCCGGCGAAGGTATGCGTTGCGTGCCTGCTCGGCCTGGAACAGGAACTGGCGGTATTGTTCGTTCGTCATGATGTCATCTCCTGAGGTCTTTCCTCCCAGCTCCTAACATAGCCAATCCCAAGCCATTGCGCAGACTGCATTTTCGAAGCCCTGCCATGCATTTGACGCAACGCTCTTCACCTTTGGCCAGGTTACCGCTAACATCTTGGACAAAGCCGGCCCCGATCCCATCTTAGCCGGAGCAGCCAGAGGTGGTTTACCCGCATGACCCTGAACAACACGCTTTCCCGTGTGACCGACCGCATCCGCAAACGCTCCGAAAAGACTCGTGGCGCCTATCTTGAACGCATGGCTTCCGCGGCGGGCGATGGTCCGCATCGCGCCCATCTGACCTGTGGCAACCAGGCCCATGCCTATGCCGCAATGGAGAATGACAAGCCCTCGCTTGTGGAAGGCCGCGCCCCCAACATCGGCATTGTCACCGCCTATAACGACATGCTGTCCGCCCACCGCGTCTATGAACATTATCCCGAACAGATCCGTAAGGCGGCCCGCCGCATCGGCGCCACCGCGCAGGTGGCGGGCGGCGTGCCTGCCATGTGCGATGGCGTGACCCAAGGCCAGACGGGGATGGAGCTTTCGCTTTTCTCCCGCGATGTCATCGCATTGGCGGCAGGTGTTGCCATGTCGCATAACGTGTTCGACACAAGCCTTTATCTTGGGATCTGCGACAAGATCGTGCCGGGCCTTGTGATCGCCGCCTCCACCTTCGGTCATATTCCCGCCGTGTTCGTGCCGGGCGGACCCATGACCTCCGGCCTGCCGAACGATGAGAAGTCGAAAGTCCGCAATCGCTTCGCCGCCGGAGAGATCGGGCGCGAGGAGCTGATGGCCGCCGAAATGGCCTCATATCATGGTCCGGGCACCTGCACCTTCTACGGCACTGCAAACTCCAACCAGATGCTGATGGAATTCATGGGCCTGCACCTGCCGGGCGCAAGCTTCGTCAACCCTTACACGCCATTACGCGAAGCTCTTACCACGGCGGCTGTCGAACGTGCGGCGGCGATCACGGCACTTGGCAATTTCTATTGCCCCGTGTCGGAGATTCTCGACGAACGCGCCTATGTCAACGGCATCGTCGGCCTGATGGCAACGGGCGGTTCCACGAACCTCGTCCTCCACCTGCCTGCCATGGCCCGCGCCTCCGGCGTGATCCTGGATCTGGAGGATTTCGAGGACATCTCCTCCTCCGTGCCGCTCATGGCCAAGGTCTATCCCAACGGTCTGGCAGACGTGAACCACTTCCACGCGGCGGGTGGCCTTGGCTACATGATCGGTCAGTTGCTGGACAATGGGCTGCTGCATGAAGACGTGAAGACGGTCATGGGCGATGGCCTGACCTCCTATCGCCACGAACCCCGCCTGGTGGACGGAACACTGAGCTGGGTCGAGGGTCCTGTGGAAAGCAGCAACGACAAGATACTGCGTCCTGCCACCGACCCGTTCCAGAAATCAGGCGGTCTCAAGCAGCTTGCGGGCAACGTGGGCCGTGGGGTGATGAAAATCTCCGCCGTGGCCCCCGAACGTCATGTCGTGGAAGCGAAGGTTCGCGTCTTCAAGGAACAGCACGAAGTGAAGGCAGCTTTCCGCAACGGCGAATTCACGGAAGACACGATCGTTGTTGTCCGGTTCCAGGGCCCGCGGGCGAACGGAATGCCGGAATTGCACTCGCTGACCCCAATCCTGTCGGTCTTGCAGGATCGTGGTCTGAAGGTCGCGCTTGTGACGGACGGTCGCATGTCCGGCGCGTCCGGCAAGGTGCCCGCCGCCATCCATGTCTCTCCCGAGGCGGCGCAAGGCGGTCCTTTGGCCCGCGTGCGTGACGGTGACTTGATGCGCGTCGATGCCGTAGCCGGTCGCATCGATATCCTGGAACCCGATTTCGACCTTCGCACACCGGAGATTGCGGATCTGAGTGCCAATCGTCAGGGCCTTGGTCGCGAACTGTTCGAATCCTTCCGCCAGACCGTGGGCAATGCCACGGAAGGCGCCGCCGTCGTCATATGAGGATCGCATGACCCCTACCGAACAAAGTATCCGCACTGCGGAAATCTGCCGCCTTGCCCCCGTCATCCCGGTTCTGGTGATCGACGATCTTGCCCATGCCGCGCCTCTGGCGCGCGCGCTGGTGGCCGGTGGCTTGCCCGCGCTGGAGGTGACGCTGCGCACCCCCGCCGCGCTGGACGTCATCCGGGCGATGGCCGAGGTGGAGGGTGGTGCCGTCGGGGCTGGCACTCTGTTGACCCCCGGTGACGTGAAGGCGGCAAAGGCGGCAGGCGCTACCTTCGGGGTGTCGCCCGGTGCAACCGATGCCATCATCAAAGCCTGCGAAGATGAAGGACTGCCGCTTTTGTCGGGTGCCGCCACCGCGACCGAGGTGATGCGTCTTCTGGAACTGGGCTATACGGTACAGAAGTTCTTTCCTGCCGAAAGCGCCGGAGGTGCGCCTGCCGTGAAGTCGCTGGGCGGGCCCCTGCCGCAGGTCTCCTTCTGCCCCACCGGGGGCGTGTCACTGCAAAATGCACGGACTTACCTGTCGCTGCCCAACGTCCTTTGTGTCGGGGGAAGCTGGGTCGCACCGAAGAACCTGATGGAAGCAGGCGATTGGAACGGCATCACGACCCTTGCACGGGAAGCGGCGGCGCTTCGCTGAGAGCAGTCCGGAACGCCGCATCCACGATGCGGGCGCGGCGTTCCAGTTCCCCCGTCAGATCAGCCTCGATGCCGACTTCTCGCTGCAGGAAGGCATGGGCACCTTCACCAAGATCATCCGGCTTCAACGGGTCCGGGGACAAAAGACGGGACGCCGCCTGAAGCCGCCAGTAAAGGGCGTCCGCTTCACGAAGCGCCGGCTCCAGCGGAGCAAGCTGCTCTGACGTCCCACGCTCGATTCCACCACGTCTCAGCGTGGTGAACTGGCCGAGCAATTCCAGTTCCATAAGCCTTCCGATACCATCGCGGGCATCCCATTCAGATCGCAGTGGCTTGGCACCTGCCAACCTTCGGCGCATATCTGTCACATCGGGTACGACTCGTGGATCCTGCCCACATAGGGAGATGATCTCCCGGCGCAGCTTTTCGACATCCGCGCCAAGATCGGCCGGGCCAACCAGAACGCGGGCGCGGGACAGGGCCAAATGCTCCCACGTCCAGGCTTCCGTCATCTGATATTGCCGGAATGCATTGAGCGATGTGGCGAGCGGACCCTGGCGGCCAGAGGGACGCAACCGCATATCGGCGGAATACAAAGCACCCTCTGCCGTCTGTGCCGTCAGGGCGGTCAACAGCGCTTGTGTAAGTCGGGCGTAATAAACTTTCGAAGTCAGAGGCTTGGCGCCTGAACTTTCATCATCGCTCGCAGCATCGTATATCACGATGAGATCGATATCCGATCGCGAATGCATGCGACCGGCCCCAAGGCTGCCCATGCCCAACACCGTGGCCCCACGACCCGGAGGCGGCCCGTAACGTCTCGCGAATTCCTCCACCACTGCCGGCCAAATCGCCACAACGACCGCAGATGCAAGATCGGCGTATTCGCGTCCGACCTGTTCCGCATCCGCAAGGCCCCGCAGGTGATGCACGCCAATACGGAAATGCCATTCCTTCATCCAGCGCCGGGCGGCATCAAGTTTCGCCTCGTATCCCTGCGCACGTTCGAGGCTGTGCGTCAGATCCCGTGCCAGCCAGTCCGCGCCGGGCCAGGGCTGGAAGAACTGGCCCCCGATCACGGCGTCGAAAACGCTGGAATGACGCGACAGGTAACGCGCCAGATCCGGCGCGACCGAGGCTATGTCCACGATCAGATCCACTAGTGTCGGGTTGGCCTCGAACAACGAAAAGATCTGCACGCCCGCCGGAAGACCACGCAGGAAACCGTCCAGTGCAAGCAACGCCTCCTCGGGCTGACGGGCCTTTTGCAGCCGTGAAAGCAGTTGGGGGCGCAGCCTTCTGAAGATCGTCCGTGCCCGCCCCGACCGCAGTGCGGGATAACCTTGCCAACCCGCCACGATCTCCCGCACGCGGGGGTCCAGATCCGGTTCGGCCTGCGTGCCGGAAGGCTCGAAGAATTCCTCCGTCAGATCCTGAGTGCGTTCGAGGCGGGACAGGATGTCGGTGCGGAAGACCCCCACATCCTGCCCGTTCAGATGCGCGACGCGGGCCAGTGCCTCGGGCTCGCTGGGGATGCGATGGGTCTGCTGGTCGCCGATCATCTGCAAGCGATGCTCCACCTCGCGGTGGGCGCGATAAAGGCTTGTCAGTTCCTCTGCCACGTCTTGTGCGATCCAGCCAGCCGCTGCCAGCGCCCGCAGACCGCCGACCGTCGTGCGATCCCGAAGCGACGGATCGCGACCGCCCGCAATCAACTGGCGGGTCTGGGTGAAGAACTCGATATCGCGGATGCCGCCCTGACCGAGTTTCAGGTTATGCCCCTCAACCTGCAAAGGGCCGTTCAGGCCCCGGTGGTCGCGAATGCGGGTGCGCATGTCATGCGTGTCCTCGATCGTGGCGAAATCGAGATGTTTGCGCCATACGAACGGGGAAAGCGTGTCCAGGAACCGCGCCCCTGCCGCCAGATCGCCGCCGCAGGGCCGCGCCTTGATGAAGGCCGCGCGTTCCCATGTGCGTCCGACGCTTTCGTAATACGCTTCCGCCGCGCCCATGGATATGCAGACCGGCGTGACCGAGGCATCGGGCCGCAGGCGCAGGTCCGTGCGGAAGACATAGCCTTGGGCGGTGACGTCCGACAGGATTGCCGTCATCTTGCGCGTCACGCGGATGAAAGCGGTCCGCGCCTCCTGCCAATCCTCGTGGCGGGTCTCGTCGAACAGGCAGATCAGGTCGATGTCGGAGGAGTAGTTCAGCTCCCCCGCGCCCATCTTGCCCATGGCCAGAACGACCATACCCCCCGCACCGCTCGCATCGGGCAATTTTCCGCGACGCACCTCCGCCTCGACCAGTCGATGGACGCACAGATCGACCGCGCGATCGGCCAGGGCTGTCAAGGCGCCGGTCACCCGCTCCAGCGGCCATGCGCCCGCCAGATCGGCAAGGGCGGTCATCAGGGCGACGCGCCGCTTCATCTGCCGCAGCATGTCGGGTAGCCCTGCCACATCGCTGTCGCGGACAAGTTCGATCGCCACGGCCTTGTCCGGATCGGACCACGCCATGCGCAGCCAGTCCCCCTCGTGCCGCATGAGGTCGCGCAGATAGGGGCTGGCGCTGGCGGTCCGTCCAAGAAAGTCCGCGGCCTCCTTGCCCATATCTGCAAAGATCGCTCGGGTTTCGTCGGCCTGGGCGGCATCGTGGATCAGGGGAAGGCGTGTGATGTCCATGAGTCCGACTATTCTCCGCCCGAGGGCCAAGAGCAAGTTTCATAGAATGTGAATATCTTTAACATCGCATCTTGACCCTTCGGCCCTGCATACCGACATTGCATGATGTGAAAGCGCTTCACATCCCTTCAACCCGGAGACGCTCGCATGTCATTCTGCACCACGGCCGCCCCCGGCGGCATCCTGACCTGGCCGAAACGGGCCGAAACCTGGCTCGATGCCCGCGGCAGACCCGCATGGATCGCGGCCATGGTCCTTGGCTTCATCGTCTTCTGGCCCGTGGGCCTTGGCCTTCTGGCATACATGATCTGGAGAAAACGCATGTTCACCCGCAACAGCACCTGTGGCCGACGCGCCGCCAACATCTTCAACGCGGCGAAATCCAGCGGCAACGCCGCCTTCGACGCCTATAAGTCCGACACCCTTCGTCGGCTGGAGGACGAGCAGCTTGCGTTCGAGGGCTTCCTCAAGCGTCTGCGCGAGGCCAAGGACAAACAGGAATTCGACGCATTCATGGAAGAACGTGCCCGCGTCCGCGACGTGACACCGGCCGAGACCAACTGAAGACGGCCAAGACCGGCGGCCTGCGGGCCGCCCCCCCATTCCGGAGGACCGATGACCGACGCCACCCTGATGGACAACCTGCCCGATCCCGATCGCCATGCCGACTTCTACGCCGGTGTCACAACGAAGCGCGGTCTGGCATGGTTGGCCGACATCCTCCTCATCTTCGTCGTGACGATGGTGATCGTGCCGCTGACGGCTTTTACCGCGCTGTTCTTCTATCCCCTGCTGTTCATGGCCGTGGGCTTCGTCTATCGCTGGTGGACGCTGTCGCGCGGGTCTGCGACCTGGGGCATGCGTCTGTTCGGGATCGAATTCCTGAACCGGCACGGCCAGCGGCTTGATGGCGGAGAGGCATTGCTGCACGTCGTCGGCTACATGCTGTCGATCGGAACGCTTCTAGTGCAACTGCTGTCGATCGGCCTGATGCTGACGACGAAACGCGGCCAGGGCCTGACGGATCTCGTTCTGGGGACGGTCGCGGTCAATCGCGTGGCATGATGTCAAATCGCGTCTTGGCGGATGACGGCGGGGACGTTACCTTGTCCCCAACCGTTGCCTGACGAGACATCATGCGCCACACCCTGCCCATCGCCCCGCAGTTCTACGTGACGGCCCCCCAGCCCTGCCCGTACCTGGACGGGCGGATGGAACGGAAGCTGTTCACCGCATTGCAGGGCGACAATGCACAACGCCTGAACGACGCCCTGTCCAAGCAGGGGTTCCGCCGATCGCAAAATGTCCTTTATCGCCCATCTTGCGCCGATTGCAGCGCCTGCCTGTCTGCGCGGATCAGGGTCGCTGATTTCAAGCCGTCGCGCACGCAGCGCCGCGTGCTGAAGCGCAACGCCCACCTGCATCGCAACGCCACCGCCCCTTGGGCGACCGAGGACCAGTATGCCCTGTTCCGCCGCTATCTTGACGCACGGCACGCGACGGGGGGGATGGCCGACATGGACATCTTCGAATTCGCCGCCATGATCGAGGAGACGCCGATCCGCAGCCGTGTCGTTGAATACGCGACCGGCGGCGAACTGACGGCCGTCAGCCTGACGGATGTTTTCGATGACGGGCTGAGCATGGTTTATTCATTCTACGATCCCGATCTGGTGGACAACAGCCTTGGCACTTACCTGATCCTCGACCATGTGGAGATCGCGCGCGAAGCGGGGCTGCCTTACGTCTACCTCGGCTACTGGGTGCCAGGCAGCCGGAAGATGGGATACAAGGCGAATTACGACGCGCTCGACATCTTCAAGAACGGTGTGTGGCAGGATATCGGCCGGGCGGAGGATCACGATGCGGCACGCCGCCCACTGATCGTGGAACCCATCGCCGAGCAGGTTGCGAGGATCGCCCTGCCCGAGGGCCGTCGCGTCTGAGCTTGTCGGCGGATCACCGCTGCGTTACATTGGCGTCAGGCCCTGCGGGGCTTCATCGGTGACCGGGCCCCTCTGGCGTCAGTATGCGGCAACTACGTGATGTCGGCACCGAAAACGCGTTCCTGCCGCATGGACGTCGAACCATGACCTATACACTGATCGTCAACGCTCCTGCATGGGGGCGGAAATGACCACATCCACAGGCCAGAAATCCACCCTCTCCTATCTGACATGGGCCTTCATCGCCACCTTCATCGGCCTTGCGCTTGGCGTCTGGCTCGGGTGGGAGACGACGGGCACGGTTCAGGGCACCCTGTCGGTCTTCTTCATCTGTGCCGTTCTGGCGGTGCTTGAAATCTCGCTGTCCTTCGACAACGCGATCGTCAACGCCAACAAGCTGAAAACGATGGACCCAATCTGGCAGCGCCGCTTCCTGACCTGGGGCATCATCATCGCCGTCTTCGGCATGCGGATAGTCTTCCCGCTGCTGATCGTGGTGATCGCGGCCAAGATCGGCCCTATTGCCGCCATCCAGCTGGCCGCTGCTGATCCCGAAGGCTACGCAGCCATCATGAATGACGCCCACCTGCCCATCGCGGCCTTCGGCGGCACATTCCTGATGATGGTGGCCCTGTCCTACTTCTTCGACGAACACAAGGAAATCCACTGGGTCCATGCGATCGAAAGCCGCGCCTCGCGCTACGCTTCCATCAAAGGGCTGGAGATTGCCTTCGTCCTGACCGTGGCGCTGATCTTTTCGCGCTTCCTGCCGCAGGGGGCGGAGCGTTCCACGTTCATCATGTGTGTCGTCTATGGTCTGCTGACCTTCCTGCTGGTGGAAGTTCTGGGCGCTTTCCTCGACAAGAGCCAAGAAACGACGGATGCGGCGGTCAAGGGTGGCCTTGGCGCGTTCCTGTATCTGGAAGTGCTGGATGCGTCGTTCTCGTTTGACGGGGTGATTGGGGCGTTCGCGCTGACGCAGAACCTGTTCATCATCGCCATCGGTCTGGGCATCGGTGCGATGTATGTGCGGTCGATGACGATCATGCTGGTGGAACGCGGAACGCTGGCGGAATACCGGTATCTGGAACATGGCGCGTTCTATGCGATCCTCGTGCTGTCGGTCATCATGTATGTCCAGACGATCTATCACGTGCCTGAGGTCATCACGGGCCTTGGCGGGGCCTGCCTGATCGGGATCGCGCTCTGGTCGTCCATCCGGTGGAACAGGGCCAATCCCAACGCCAGCGCGCACGACGCCGGCTGAAAATGAAAAGGCCCGCCAATCGGCGGGCCTTTTGCTTATTCCTGAACCGTGACCTTCACCATCCGGTCGGGATCGCTTGGCGGTTCGCCTTTGGCGATCGCGTCCACCACATCCATCCCGCTGACGACATGCCCCACGATCGTATACTGACCGTTGAGGAAGTCGCCCGGCGCGAACATGATGAAGAACTGGCTGTTGGCCGAGTTCGGGTCCTGCGTCCGTGCCATGCCGACGGCACCACGCGTGAACGGGGTGTCGGAGAATTCGGCCGGAAGGTCCGGCAGGTCCGACCCGCCCGTGCCCGAACGGCCCGTGACGTCGCCCTTGCCGAACTGCACGTCGCCCGTCTGTGCCATGAAGCCGTCGATGACGCGGTGGAACACCACGTCGTCATATTGGCCCGCCTTGGCCAGCGCCACGACCTGTGCCACGTTCTTCGGCGCAAGATCCGGGGCAAGGTCGATCACGACCTGCCCGTTCGCACCCTGACCTGCCACGTCGATGACGAGGTTCGGGCCGGGGCCATCTTCCTGCGCCAAGGCCATGCTGGCCACCAGTGACAGACCTGCGGCAAGGACGACCTTATTCATCGGACGCAACGCGAACGCGGATCATACGGTCGGGGTTCTGGGCAGGTTCGCCGCGCGTGATCTTGTCCACGAACTCCATCCCCGAAACGACTTGGCCATAAACGGTGTACTGACCGTTCAGGAAATCGTTGTCCTTGAAGTTGATGAAGAACTGGCTGTTTGCGGAATTCGGGTTCTGCGAACGTGCAGCGCCCAACGAACCACGCGCATGCGGGATCTTGGAAAACTCCGCCGGAAGATCCGGCATGTCCGACCCGCCCGTGCCCGCGCTGCGCAGGTTGAAGTTCTTTTCGGCATTTCCGTTCGCCACATCGCCCGTCTGGGCCATGAAGCCGTCGATCACGCGGTGGAAGACCACGTTGTCATAGGCGCCGGCACGGGCCAGCTCTTTCATGCGCGCGGAATGCTTTGGTGCCACGTCGGGCAGCAGCTGGATGACGACGTCGCCATCCTTGAGCGTCATGATGATCGTGTTTTCCGGATCTTTGATCTCGGCCATGGGTCTCTCCTTCATGGTTCGGTGCAGAACCTAATGCGGGATGTGCCTTATGAAAAGGCACCGTTGACCTGAACGCGATCGGGTGCAACTTCTTGCCTAACCACAAGGAGGTACGGATGAGCTGGAAATCGCTGGACGACATCGCGTTGCAGGACAAGACGGTGCTGGTGCGCGTCGATGTCAACGTGCCCATGGAAAACGGTGTGGTCACCGATGCCACACGGATCGAAAAGATCGTCCCCACCATCCGCGACATTGTCCAGGCAGGCGGAAAGCCGGTGCTGCTGGCGCATTTCGGTCGCCCCAAGGGCAAGGTGGTCGATGGAATGAGCCTGAAGCCACTCGTGCCGGTGCTTGAAAAGGCGCTCGGGATGCGGGTGATCTTCGGCAAGGACTGCGTGGGCGATTATGCGCGCGGTGCCATCGCCGAAGCGGGCGAAGGCGAAGTCGTCCTGCTGGAAAACACCCGATTCCATGCCGGAGAGGAACAGAACGACACGGAAATGGCCCGCAAGCTGGCGGCGCTTGGCGACATCTACGTCAATGACGCGTTTTCCGCAGCCCACCGCGCCCATGCCTCCACAGAAGGGGTCGCGCATCTGCTGCCATCCGCCGCAGGCCGACTGATGGCTGCGGAGCTGAAGGCGCTGGAAACGGCTCTCGGCAAGCCTGAACGTCCGGTCGTGGCCGTCGTGGGCGGTGCCAAGGTATCGACCAAGCTGGAGTTGCTGAGCAATCTGGTCGAGAAGGTCGATCATCTGGTGATCGGCGGCGGGATGGCCAACACCTTCCTCGTGGCGCAAGGGATCGAGGTCGGCAAAAGCCTTGCCGAACGCGACATGGCCGACACTGCGCGGGAGATCCTTGCCAAGGCGCAGGCCGCGGGCTGTCAGGTGATCCTGCCCGTCGATGTCGTCGTTGCACGGGAGTTCAAGGCGGGTGCCGCGTCCGAAACCGTCAGTGCAGAAGCCTGCCCTGCCGACGCGATGATCCTTGATGCCGGCCCCGAAAGCGTGGCCCATATCGTGATGGCATTCGGTCAGGCGAAGACGCTGATCTGGAACGGCCCCCTCGGTGCGTTCGAGATCGAGCCGTTCGATGCCGCCACCAACGCGGCCGCAGCCAAAGCCGCCGAGCTGACGGAAGCGGGCCAGCTGGTATCGGTGGCCGGTGGCGGTGATACCGTGGCCGCACTGAACAAGGCGGGTGCTGCGGAACGGTTCACCTACATCTCCACCGCCGGTGGCGCGTTCCTTGAATGGATGGAAGGCAAGACACTGCCGGGTGTCGCGGCACTTGGCTGACCAAATGGGGCGACAAGTTCATGACAACTTGTCGCCCACATACCGTTTTGGGCCTGTTTTTGCCGGTTTCGACAAAAAATCCGAATACGGCAATGATGTTAGCGCGACCACGATTGCGAAGCTTCCGCCCGCCTCCTACACCTTTGGAAAGCGGATGTATTCAAGGAGTCGACGATGCGCGCATCGAAAACCGTTCAGCGTATTCTTGCGAATTACGAAGGCGAAAACGCCGGCGTGAAAGGCAATCTTTGCCGCATGCTGATGGAAGGCAAGCTGGGCGGAACCGGGAAGATGATCATCCTGCCGGTGGACCAGGGATTCGAGCATGGACCGGCTCGCAGCTTTGCCCTGAACGAGGCGGGTTACGATCCGCATTATCATTTCAAGCTGGCGATCGATGCGGGCCTGTCGGCCTATGCCGCACCGCTCGGTCCGTTGGAGGCTGGCGCCGACACGTTCGCAGGCCAGATCCCGACCATCCTGAAGGTAAACTCCTCCAACTCGCTCATGTCGGACACGGCAGGCAAGAACCAGGCCATCACTGCATCGGTCGATGACGCGTCGCGTCTTGGTTGTGCAGCCATCGGTTTCACGATCTATCCCGGTTCCGACCTCGCACTCGACATGTTCGAGGAGATCGTCGAAATGCGGAAAGAGGCTGCAGCACGTGGCATCGCGACCGTAATCTGGTCCTATCCGCGCGGCGAGGCTATCACCAAGGAAGGCGAGACGGCCATCGACGTTGCTGCCTATGCAGCGCATGTCGCGGCCCTGCTAGGTGCGCATATCATCAAGATCAAGCTGTCGACCGACCACCTGATGCTGCCCGAGGCAAAGAAGGTCTACGAAGCGCAGAAGATCGATGTGTCCGACATGGCGGCACGCGTGCGCCACTGCGTGCAGGCCTCCTTCGCCGGTCGCCGGATCATCGTGTTTTCGGGCGGCGCGTCAAAAGGCGAAGATGCGGTCTATGACGATGCGCGCGCCATTCTGGCAGGTGGCGGCAACGGCTCGATCATCGGCCGCAACTCGTTCCAGCGCTCGCGCGAGGATGCACTGGCGATGCTGGGCAAGCTGGTCTCCATCTATCGCGGTCAAGCCTGATCTTTTCGGTGCCCCGTTCGGCGGGGCGCTGTCGAAAGCCCGGGGTTTTCTGGCGCGTCCGGGAAACCCTTTACCTGCCGTCCCTGCCTGTGGCAAAGTCTTTCGAACGCCGAAAAAGGCGCATGGGGCAGCAGATGACGAACCGACCGGCGCTTGGCGCCATGGTATATTTCATGATCCTGGCCACGCTTGGCCTTTATTTCACCTTCGCCGCCGTTCAAGGCGACTACGGGGTGTTCCAGCAGGTCCAGATCCGCGCCCAGACCGAACAGCTGGAGGCAGAACGCGACCGCCTGAAGGCGCAGGTCGCAGATGTAGAAAACCGCACCCGTCGGATGTCGGACAAGTATCTCGATCTGGATCTTCTGGACCAGCAGGCGCGTGACATGCTGGGATATGTTCGCCCGGACGAGATCGTCATCCGCTGAATCCGCCCTAGACTTCCCCACGTGCATTTTTGCGCTACACTCGCGCGGAACGATGCGATATAGATAGTTTAATGCTAAACTATTTCCGCTTTGCTGTGGAGGAGGACGCGATGGCCACCAAAGATTCGGCCAATATCCCCAACGTTTCCAAGGACGAGCTCCTTGGCTATTACCGCGACATGCTGCTGATCCGCCGGTTCGAGGAAAAGGCCGGCCAGCTGTATGGCATGGGCCTGATCGGTGGCTTCTGCCACCTCTATATCGGACAGGAAGCCGTTGTTGTCGGCTTGGAAGCTGCGGCGAAGGAAGGCGACAAGCGTCTCACTTCCTACCGCGATCATGGACATATGCTTGCCTGCGGGATGACCGCAAATGGCGTGATGGCGGAACTGACCGGCCGGGCGGGGGGATATTCCCGCGGCAAGGGCGGTTCCATGCACATGTTCTCCAAGGAAAAGCACTTCTACGGCGGGCACGGCATCGTGGCCGCGCAGGTGCCGATCGGTGCGGGCCTTTCCTTTGCCGACAAGTATCTGGGCAATGACAACGTCACATTCGCCTATTTCGGTGATGGTGCCGCGAACCAGGGTCAGGTCTACGAGACCTACAACATGGCGCAGCTGTGGGACCTGCCCTGCATCTTCGTGATCGAGAACAACCAATATGCCATGGGGACGAGCGTGAAGCGTTCGACCAAATCCACGTCCTATTGGGAACGCGGTGCCGCCTATGGCATCAAGGGCGAGGCTGTCGATGGTATGGACGTTCTGGCCGTAAAGGCTGCGGGCGAAAAGGCAGTGGCGCACTGCCGCGCGGGCAACGGTCCCTACATCCTCGAGATGAACACATATCGTTACCGTGGCCACTCCATGTCCGACCCTGCGAAATACCGCACCCGGGACGAGGTGGAGAAGATGCGGTCCGAAAAGGACCCGATCGAGCACGTGCGCGACATGCTGCTGAGCGGCGGCCATGCATCGGACGATGACCTGAAGGCCATCGACAAGGACATCAAGACCATCGTGAACGAATCCGCCGAGTTCGCGAAGGAAAGCCCGGAGCCGGACGTGTCCGAGCTTTGGACCGACATTTACGCGTAAGGGAGGCGATACAATGGCAACGCAAGTTCTGATGCCGGCACTGTCGCCGACCATGGAAGAAGGCACGCTGGCCAAGTGGCTGGTGGCCGAAGGCGATACCGTCAAATCCGGTCAGGTTCTGGCCGAGATCGAGACGGACAAGGCCACGATGGAATTCGAGGCCGTGGACGAAGGCATCGTCGGCAAGCTGCTGGTGGCCGAAGGCACGTCGGGCGTGAAAGTGAACACGCCAATCTGCGTTCTGGTCGAGGAAGGCGAAAGCGCCGACGACGTGGACACGTCCGGCCCCGTTCAGCCGACCGAAGAAAAGCAGCCCGAGAAGCCGGAAGGCTCCGACGTGAAGCACATGGACCAGCCGGTCGTCACCTCTCCCGGTGCGTCGGTTCCGGGAAAGCGCGACCGTTCGCCCGACTGGCCCGAAGGCACCAAGATGAAGACCATGACCGTGCGGGAAGCCCTGCGCGAGGCCATGGCCGAAGAGATGCGCGGCAATGAACGCGTGTTCCTGATGGGCGAGGAAGTGGGCGAATACCAGGGCGCCTACAAGATCAGCCAAGGGTTGCTGGACGAATTCGGTCCGAAGCGCGTCGTGGACACGCCGATCACCGAACATGGATTTGCCGGCGTTGCGGTCGGTGCGGCCATGGGCGGTCTGAACCCGATCGTGGAGTTCATGACCTTCAACTTCGCCATGCAGGCGATTGACCAGATCATCAACTCCGCCGCCAAGACGCTGTACATGTCCGGCGGCCAAATGGGTTGCCCGATCGTATTCCGCGGTCCGAACGGTGCGGCTGCCCGCGTGGGCGCACAGCATTCGCAGGACTACGCGGCCTGGTATGCGATGATCCCCGGCTTGAAAGTCGTGATGCCCTATTCGGCAGCCGACGCGAAGGGCTTGCTGAAACAGGCGATCCGCGATCCTAACCCCGTCATCTTCCTTGAGAACGAGATCCTTTACGGTCGTTCCTTCGACGTGCCGGATGTGGAGGATTTCACGATCCCCTTCGGCAAGGCCCGCATCTGGCGCGAAGGCAAGGACGTGACCATCGTTTCCTTCGGCATCGGCATGACCTATGCGCTGGAAGCGGCGGACAAGCTGGCCGAAGAAGGCATCGAGGCGGAAGTGATCGACCTGCGCACCCTGCGCCCGATCGATTACGAGACCGTGCTGGAATCGGTGAAGAAGACCAACCGCTGCGTCACGGTGGAAGAAGGTTTCCCCGTAGGCTCCATCGGGAATCACATTTCCGCCACGATCATGATGCAGGCCTTCGACTATCTGGACGCGCCGGTGATCAACCTTGCCGGCAAGGACGTGCCGATGCCCTATGCCGCAAACCTTGAAAAGCTTGCGCTGATCACGACGGCCGAGGTGATCGAAGCCGTCAAATCCGTCTGCTATCGCTGAGGAGGGAAGAATGGCTACTGAAATCCTGATGCCTGCACTCTCCCCCACGATGGAGGAAGGCACACTGGCCAAATGGCTGGTGAAAGAAGGCGACGAAGTCAAATCCGGCATGGTTCTGGCCGAGATCGAGACTGACAAGGCCACGATGGAATTCGAGGCCGTGGATGAAGGCGTGATGGGCAAGATCCTGATCGCCGAAGGCACGTCGGGTGTGAAGGTCAATCAGGCCATCGCCATCCTGATCGAGGAAGGCGAGGAAGTTCCGGCTGATGCCGGTGCGTCCAAACCCGCATCCGACCAATCCACCGACGAACAGAAGGCCGATACCGAAGAAGAAAAGGTCGGCCGTCAGGAACAGGTGGAGCCGGAAGGCGAAGGCAAGGTCGCGACGACCTCCGCCGCACCGACTGCGTCCAAAGGTGCTCCGGCACCGAAGGGCGACGGGAAGCGGGTTTTTGCCTCTCCCCTCGCGCGTCGCATTGCGGCCGATAAGGGCCTGGATCTGGCGCAATTGACCGGTTCAGGCCCGCATGGCCGAATCGTGAAGGCGGATGTGGAAGCGGCAAAGCCTGCGGCTGCAAAGTCCGAAGCTCCGTTTGCCAAGGCGGAGGCACCCAAGACGGCGGCCCCTGTCGCATCGGCCACGAGCAATGCCGACGCTGTCAAGAAGATGTATGATGGCCGCGCCTATGAAGAAATGCCGCTGGACGGCATGCGCAAGGTCATCGCTGCCCGCCTGACAGAGGCCAAGCAGACGATCCCGCACTTCTATCTGCGTCGGGACGTCAATCTTGATCCGCTGATGAAGTTCCGCGCGACACTGAACGCCCAGCTTGAAGGGCGCGGCGTGAAGCTGTCCGTCAACGACTTCATCATCAAGGCCTGCGCGCTTGCGCTGCAACAGGTCAAGGACGCGAATGCCGTCTGGGCAGGTGACCGCATCCTGAAGATGAAGGCGTCGGACGTGGCCGTTGCCGTGTCTGTCGAAGGTGGTCTGTTCACGCCGGTGCTGAAGGATGCCGACCAGAAATCCCTGTCGACCCTGTCGGCGGAAATGAAGGATCTGGCAGCACGCGCCCGCAACAAGAAGCTGGCCCCGCACGAATATCAGGGCGGCAGCTTCGCGATCTCCAACCTCGGCATGATGGGGATCGAAAATTTCGACGCCATCATCAGCCCGCCGCAAGGTGCAATCCTTGCAGTCGGTGCTGGCCTGAAAAAGCCTGTCGTGGGCAAAGATGGCGAGTTGACGGTGGCCACCATGATGTCGATGACCCTGTCGGTCGATCACCGCGTCATCGATGGCGCACTAGGTGCCGAACTGATGAAAGCGATCGTGGAAAATCTGGAAAGTCCGATGGCAATGCTGGCCTGAAACGGCCCGCATCCTTGGAAGGTAAAATGGCCGGAGGGAAACCTCCGGCCATTTTCATTCGCCCAGGACGTGATCCATGTTGATGGCCGGTTGATCGCAACCCGCCTCCCCCACGACACGCGCGGGAACACCCGCCACCGTGGAACCGCATGGCACATCACGCAGCACCACCGATCCGGCGGCAATGCGGCTGCAACGTCCGATGCGAATGTTACCCAGAACCTTGGCACCGGCGCCGATCAGCACGCCATCCTCGATCTTCGGGTGACGGTCGCCGTCACCCTTCCCCGTGCCACCCAGCGTTACGGAATGCAGCATGGATACGTTGTCGCCCACGACCGCCGTTTCCCCGATCACGATGGAATGGGCGTGGTCGATCATCACTCCGCGCCCTACCTTTGCCGCCGGATGGATGTCCACGCCGAACACCTCCGACACGCGCATCTGCACGAAATAGGCCATGTCGATCCGACCTTCCTGCCACAGCCAGTTGCTGATCCTGTAAGCCTGAAGCGCTTGATATCCCTTGAAGAAAAGCAAGGGTTGCAGATAGCGGTGACAGGCGGGATCACGTTCGAATACCGCAGTCAGATCCGCACGGGCCGCCTGCACGATGTCGGGGGTGGCCGCATACACCTCCTCCGCGATCTCGCGCAGGATCTGCTCACCCATGTCGTTGGACGACAGCTTCAATGCGAAGCGATAGGCCAGCGCACGGTCCAGTGTGGGATGGTGCAACAGGCTTGCATGGACAAAGCCGCCGATCAGCGGTTCGTTGCGGATCGCCTGCTGCGCCTCATCGCAGATACGCTGCCAAACAGGATCAAGGGTGGAGATGTTTGTGCGGGTCTCTGCCATGGAAATCCTCCGGGTTGTCGTCCGATGGTAGCAGCGGCGCATGAAAAGTGCGACCCCATTCAGCCCAAGGCGTATCCCGCACCCCGAACGGTGCGCAGCGGATCCTCCCCGCCATGAAGGCACAGCGCCTTACGCAGACGGCCGATATGAACATCCACTGTCCGCGTATCGACATAGATATCGCGGCCCCAGACGCGGTCAAGCAGCTGTTCACGGCTGAAAACACGGCCCGGTTTCTCCATGAACGTGGTCAGAAGGCGAAACTCGGTCGGACCCAGCTTCAACACCTTGTCAGCGCGATAGACGCGATGCGTTTCGGAATCCAGACGGATGTCGTCCCATTCCAGAACGATCCCCACCGTGGCTGGTCGGGCGCGCCGCAGCTGCGTGCGCACGCGTGCCATCAACTCCACCACCGAATAAGGTTTCACGACATAATCGTCGGCCCCGGTCTCCAGCCCGCGGACACGGTCGACCTCTTCGGACCTTGCGGACAGCATGATGATCGGCAGGCTGCGGGTTTCGGGACGCGTCTTCAGCTGGCGACACACCTCGATTCCCGAAAGGTTCGGCATCATCCAGTCCAGCACCACGACGTCGGGCGCAGCCTCGTCCACCAGAAGCAGCGCTTCCTCGCCGTTGCCGGCCTGCACGACACGGAACCCTTCCGCCTCCAGGTTGTAGGACAGAACCTCGCGCTGCGCCGATTCGTCCTCTACCAGCAGGACGGTGGGCTGATCGACGCTCATTCTATGCCACCTGCATATGCCGTGGAATCGGCCTTCGTGCGACCCTCTTCCGGCATCTGGCCGGTGACGAGGTAGATGACCTGCTCCGCTATGGTCGTTGCGTGATCGCCCACCCGCTCGATATTTTTGGCAATGAAATGCAGGTGCATGCAGGCCGTGATGTTGCGCGGGTCTTCCATCATGTGGGTCAGGAATTCGCGGAACAGCGCGTTGTACATCTGGTCCACCTCGGCATCGCGCTGACGGACATCGCGGGCCAGACGTTCGTCGCGCTGGATATAGGCATCGAGCGCGTCCTTCAGTTGCAGTTCCACCGTGCGGGCCATGCGGCGGATCGCCAGCGCCGCACCGGGGATCTGCGCCATCTGCGACAGGACGGAGGACCGTTTCGCAAGGTTCTTTGCGAAATCGCCGCAACGTTCCAGGCTTCCCGCGATCTTGATGACCGTCAACACCGTGCGCAGGTCGCCCGCGATGGGGGACCGCAGGGCGATCAGGCGGGCGCATTCCGCATTCACCTGTTCTTCCAGTGCATCGATGGCCTTGTCGGCGCGGCGGACCTGCTCCGCCAACTCGTCGTCGCGGGTTTCCAAGGCGCGGGCGGCATCGCCGATCGCACCTTCCACCATGCCACCCATCTTCATGATCATCGCCTGTACCGCTTCAAGATCGCGATCGAAGGCCGAAAGGATATGAGGTTCGTTCATGATGACTCCTTACCCGATCCTGCCGCTGATATAGCTTTCGGTGCGGGGATCGCGGGGATTGGTGAAAATCTGGCCCGTTTCGCCGAACTCCACCAAGTTGCCCAAGTGGAAGAACGCCGTCTTCTGGCTGACCCGCGCTGCCTGCTGCATGGAGTGGGTGACGATCACCACCGCGAACTGGCTGCGCAACTCGTCGATCAGCTCCTCCACCTGCGCGGTGGCGATGGGGTCGAGAGCCGAGCAAGGCTCGTCCATCAGCAGCACCTCGGGAGAGGTGGCGACGGCCCGCGCAATGCACAGGCGCTGCTGCTGGCCACCCGAAAGGCCGGTTCCGGGGGATTGGAGGCGGTCCTTCACCTCGTTCCAAAGTGCTGCCTTGCGAAGCGAGGTTTCGACAACCTCGTCCAGTTCCGCTTTAGAACGGGTCAGTCCGTGGATCTTGGGTCCATAAGACACGTTGTCATAAATCGACTTCGGGAACGGATTGGGCTTCTGGAACACCATGCCGACCTTGGCGCGCAACTGCACCGGATCGACTTTCGGATCGTAGATGTTTTCCCCGTCCAGTTCGATCAGGCCCGTCACCTTCGCGCTCGGGATGGTGTCGTTCATGCGGTTCAGGCAGCGCAGGAAGGTGGACTTGCCACAACCCGACGGCCCGATGAAGGCGGTGACGTTGCCGTTCAGGATGTCGACGTCCACGCCCTTGAGCGCGTGGCTTTCGCCGTAATGGACATTGACGTCCCGTGCCGTGATCTTGGTTTCGCTGGTGGACACGTCTCTCTCCACAATTCTCATGTCGTTCATATCTGGTCCCTCACCAACGGCGTTCAAACCGGCGACGCAAGATGATCGCGACGGCATTCATCACAAGCAGGAAAGCAAGCAGCACGATGATCGCACCGGAGGACCGTTCCACGAAAGCCGGATCGGCCCGCTGTGTCCAGTTGTAGATCTGCACCGGCAGGGCAGAGGCCGGATCGAACAGGCCCGCAGGCGGCGCATCGGGGAAGTCCCGGACGAAGGCAACCATGCCGATTAGCAGCAGCGGGGCAGTTTCGCCCAACGCCTGCGCCAGTCCGATGATCGTTCCCGTCAGGATGCCCGGCATTGCGAGCGGCAGCACATGGTGGAACACCGATTGCATCCTGCTGGCCCCCACGCCAAGCGCCGCGTCGCGGATCGACGGTGGCACCGCACGAAGCGCCGCGCGGGTGGAAATGATGATCGTCGGGATCGTCATCAGCGTCAGCACCAAGCCGCCCACGATGGGTGCGGATTGCGGCAGGTGGACGAAGTTGATGAAGATCGCCAGACCAAGGATACCGAACACGATCGACGGCACAGCGGCGAGGTTGGATATGTTGACCTCGATCACGTCGGTCCAGCGGTTCTTAGGCGCAAACTCTTCAAGGTAGATGGAAGCGGCGACCCCGATCGGCACGGCCAGAACCAGCACCACCAGCATCATGTAGAGCGAACCGAGAAGCGCCACGCCCAGTCCCGCAGCCTCGGGCCGTTGGTCGGACGCGTCGGGTTTGGTCACGAAGCCCCAGTTGAAACGCAGCGCCATCAGCCCGTTTTCGGTCATCGCATCAGCAAGCTGCAGCCGCTGCGGGGTCACGTTGGCGTCACGCTCCGCGCTTTGCATCGTGACGCGACCCTTGTAGTAGCCGTCGATCCGGCCGTGGGCCAAGGCGTCGATTTCCACCGATTGGCCCAGCAGGTCAGGGTCTGCCAGCACGCGGTTGCGCAGGTCTGCGGCGGCTTCGGGCGACAGGATGCCCGTGATGTCGGCATCCGTGATTCCTTCGGGCACGATGCCCGCGGTGCGAACGGCCTCCACCAGACCCTGGCGCAGGACGTTCTGGTAGCCGATGGTGGTAACGCGAGCCATTTCGGCAGGATCGCGGTTGCCCTGCGGATCCAGCGTCTCGGCCGGCAGCGTCATCTCGAACGTCGCATAGGTCTGACGGAAGGCCGATGCCCCGCCCGAGAAGATGGAGACGAGCAGTACCACAAGCGCCAGGATGGAGATGGCGATGCACAGGATGCCGTAGATCTGGAAGCGACGCTCGGCCGCGTTGCGGCGGCGGGTGCGGTCATCCAGCTTCAGCAAGGATGACCGACGGGGGGTGGCGGGCATGTCGGTCATTCGTATTGCTCCCGATACTTGCGCACGATGTAGAGTGCCAGAATGTTCAGCCCCAGCGTGATGACGAACAGCGTCAGGCCAAGCGCGAAGGCGACAAGGGTTTCGGGGGAATTGAAGTCGGTGTCGCCTGTCAGCTGTGACACGATCTTCACGGTGATGGTGGTCATCGCCTCGAACGGGTTCACGTCCATCCGGGCTGCAGCCCCTGCCCCCAGTACGACGATCATCGTCTCGCCGATGGCACGGGAGGCGGCCAGAAGGATCGCGCCCACGATGCCCGGAAGGGCCGCCGGGATCACGACCTGACGGATCGTTTCCGACCGCGTGGCACCCAGGCCCAGCGATCCGTCGCGCAAACTTTGCGGAACCGCGTTGATGATGTCATCGGACAGCGACGACACGAAGGGAATGATCATGATGCCCATGACCAGACCCGCCGTCATGACCGAACTGCCGGAGGAACCGAGGCCCATCGGCTGTGCGATCCAGTCGCGGATCATCGGACCCACGGTGATCAGCGCGAAAAGGCCATAGACGATGGTCGGAATACCGGCGAGGATCTCGATCAGGGGCTTGGCCACCGAACGAACCCCGCGCGAGGCGTATTCCGACAGGTAGATGGCGGAGAACAGGCCGATGGGGACCGCCACGATCAGCGCGATCAGGCTGATGTACAGGGTGCCCCACAACAGCGGCAGAAGGCCGAGCTGGCTTTGGCCCTGGAACACGGGCGACCATGTCGTGCTGAAGAAGAACTCCTGCCACGGATACTGGCGGAAGAAGTTCGTCGTTTCGAACACCATCGACAGGACAATGGCGATGGTGGTCAGGATCGCGATGACCGAGGCACCGATCAGAACGCACATCAATGCCCGTTCCACCAGGTTGCGGGCGCGGAATTCGGGGGTGCAACGGCGTATGCCGACGGCGGCACCTGCGATCGCGAGGGCGATCACGATGGCTGTCATTGCCGTGCCAAGGGTTGCCGCGGTGTCGCGGAACACCTGCGCCGCGTTGAACAACTGCGGCGTGACGACGACCGCCAGCGGAATGTCGGCGGCGCGCAGTGCGGGCGCCAGAGCCGCGGGATCTTCCATGAAGCGGCCAAGCTCGTCCTGCTGCAGGACGCCCTGCGAAAGCCCGCGATCCACGGCGACCCCGATCGCGCGCACTTCGCGTGCAGCGGCCAGACGGTCGGCCTGCGAGGCGGCGGCGGGAAGCTGCAACGCGCTCTCCACCCGCTGATTCACGATCATCGGCTGGACGAACATCCAAAGGATCATGACGACCATGGCCGGAACGAAGGCCGTGATGGCGCTGGACCACCCGTAATAGGATGGAAGGGAATGAAGCTTTCGCGGATCCCCCTTGGTGGCGGACAAAGCCTTCTGACGCCCAAGGGCGAAGGCGACGGCCGCCACGGCAAGGACGATCAGCGTTATCCAGAGCACTGACATTTGGACTCTCGTCTGAAAGAAGGCCCGGCCGAGGGTTCGACCGGGCTGTGAGACTTGAAAGGGGTTGCCCCCTCGCCGCGCCTCTTACATGGTTTCTTCAGCTTCGACAGCCGCCTGAATCGTCGCAAGTTCCGGGTCCGAGACAAGACCGTAGGATGCCAGCGGGCCGCTTGGACCTGCCATGTCGTCCGACACGAAGAAGGACACGAATTCCTTCAGGCCGGGGATCACGCCGATATGGGCTTTCTTGACATAGAACTGCAGCGGACGCGACACGGGGTATTCACCCGAAGCGATCGTCTCAGTCGACGGAGTGACGCCAGACATCGTGGCGACCTGAAGGGCGTTGGTGTTGTTTTCATAGAAGGACAGGCCGAACACGCCGATGCCGTTCTTGTCCGACTGGATGCGGGCCAGCGTCTCGGTGTAATCGCCGTCGATGTCCACCGAACGACCGTCCGTGCGGACTGCAACGCAGGCCTTCTCGGCGGTATCTTCATCCGACAGCGCGGTCATTTCTTCCAGCGCGCCCGATTCCTCGCAACCGGCCGCAAGGACCTTCTCCTCGAACACTTCGCGCGTGCCGTGCTTCGTGCCGGGGATAAAGGCAAGGATGGGCTGCGCGGGAAGGTCCGGGTTCACTTCGTTCCATGTGGTGTAGGGATTGGCGGCCATCTTGCCGTCTACGACGACCTGCGCTGCCATGGCCTTGTACCAGTCGGCGGGGGTAAACTCGAACGCCTCGCCTGCCACGTCGGAGGCGAAGACGATCCCGTCATAGCCGATCTGGACATGCATGATGTCCGTGACGCCATTGTCCTTGCAGGTCTGCAGTTCGCTTTCACGGATCAGGCGCGACGCGTTGGCGATGTCGATGGTGTTCGACCCGACACCTTCGCAGAACTGCGCAAGACCGGCACCCGAACCGCCCGACTGAACGACCGGCGTGCCGAAGTCGAAGTTCTCGCCGAAGGATTCGGCAACGATCGTCGAATAGGGCAGCACGGTCGAGGAGCCCGCGACCTGGATCTGCGTGCGATCCTGTGCAAAGGCGCCGGCAGCGCAGACAGCGGAAATGGCGAGTGTGGACACGGACAGCTTGACGAAGGACATTCAAATCTCCTGTAAGACAACAAGGACCCAACGGATCACTCGACCCTCGGCGTAGAGGTGGCTTGCGAACGGTATGTGATGATTCGATGACAGTTTTATGACAGTCGTGGCGCGCCTTTGGGCACCCCTACATTAGCTGTCGGGAAAATAGGGACAAATTCGGCAACTACGCGCCGAAATATTGCGGGGCACGATACAGTTTTCTTGCCACCGACCACAGAAGGGCAATATCACGGCCTGACTTTGATCTCCTCCCGGAGGTTGTACGAGCATGCCAAGTGGAGAGCCCGAGTTGACCGTGATCCGAACCAACCTGTCACGCAGAGCGCTTCTTGCCAGCGGCGCGGCCACGGCACTGGTGGCCTTTCCGGCATTCGCGCAGGAGCAACCGGCAGTACCGGCCGATCCCCTGCCCGCGCCCGTGCCGCCGACCGAGCCCGTTCCTGCGAGCGCTCCTGTCAGCACGCCGTTCAGTTTCGACCTGCTGACCGAGCAGATGCGCGAGATGGCCGGACGCGGCTACGAGGAGCCGCCCCGCCCTACGGGTGCCTTGGGCGAACTTCAATACGACGATTACCGCAGCATCAACTTCCGCGGGGACCGCGCCCGCTGGGCCGACAACCCTTCCAGCCTGTTCCGGGTGTCCGCCTTCCACATGGGATGGCTGTACCGCGAACCCGTCCAGATGTTCCAGATCGCCGACGGCACCGCGACGGAGATGGAATTCTCCACCGACGATTTCGAATATTACAACAACCTGTCCGACCGCTTCCAACCGCATCTGGAGCTTCCGGGCGTCGCGGGCTTCCGCCTGTCCACCCCCCTGAACCGGCCCGACATCTTTGACGAGCTGGTGGCATTTCTCGGTGCGTCGTATTTCCGCGCGCTTGGCGGCGGCACCACTTACGGGATTTCGGCGCGCGGGCTCGCCGTCAACACGGCCAGCCCCTCGCAGGAGGAGTTCCCGCGCTTTTCCCGCTTTTATCTTGAACGTCCGAACGACAAATCGAACACGGTCACAATATTTGCGGCCCTCGACAGCCCGTCGGTCACGGGCGCGTTCCGCTTCGTCATCACCCCCGGGCAAGAGACGGTGATGCTGGTCACCGCCCGCATCTTCGCCCGGCAGGACATCGCGCAACTTGGCGTGGCGCCGCTGACGTCGATGTACCTTTATTCGGAAACGAACCGCGCCAATTACGACGACTTCCGCCCCAATGTGCACGATTCCGACGGTCTCGCGATCGAGCGGCTTTCGGGCGACCGCATCTGGCGGCCGCTCAACAACCCGCCGCGTCTCGGCGGGTCCTACTTCGCGGAGGATCAGATGCGGTCGTTCGGCCTGTTCCAGCGCGACCGCGAGTTCGAGAGCTTCCAGGATCTGGAAGCGCATTACGAGACCCGCCCGTCGGTGCTGGTCGAACCCATCGGCGAATGGGGCAAAGGCATCGTGCGTCTGGTGGAGATACCCTCGGATTCTGAGGTCAATGACAACATCGTGGCTTTCTGGGTGCCGGACGGTGCGATCAACGCCGGGGACGCGCGCGAATTTTCCTACTCGCTGCGTTGGGGTGCCATGGCGCCCGACGCACAAGCCCCGCTTGCCTTCGTGGCAGAGACCCGCTCGGGTCAGGGCGGGATTTCCGGCGTGGACAACAGCGCCAACTACCGCAAGTTCGTCATCGATTTCAAAGGCGGAGCGATCGCGAACCTGCCGATCGACGCGAAACTCGATCCCGTCATCAACGTCCAGAACGGAGAGGTGGAGCATTCCTCCCTTGTGCGGATCGCGGGAACAGATATGTGGCGTCTTGTGATGGATGTGCGCGGCATCAAGGGCGAAGTCGTGGAACTTGGGGCGCATATCGCGGGTTACGGTCGAAAGTTGTCGGAGACGTGGCTTTACCAATGGATGAACGCATGAGCTCTGTCGATAAACCACAGCCAGAAGCCGAACGAGGAACCCTGCCGGACGCGCCCTTGGCAATGCCCAAGCAGGTCCTGACGGCATCTTCGGGCTTTTCGCTGCGCAAGCTGTTCGGTCAGCGCACCCTCAAGACGGGTTCCTGAACGATGGCCGCAATGACGGCACGCCGGGGCGCCTTCTTTCCCCGGGCCCTCGGGCTTGTGCTGAGCCTGCTCGCCGCCGGCGGCGCCTTCATGCTGTTCCTGCAGTTCGGCTGGTCGGATGGACTGGATGCCATGGACATCGTCCGTGCAGCATTCATCCTGATCTCGACCTTCTGGCTTGCCTGGGGGGCTGTTCAGGCGGTTCTGGGGCTGATGTCACGCCCCCATGCACCACCATTGCCGCCGTTTACGGGTCTGAAAAGCAAGACGGCCATCCTCGTGCCGGTATATAACGAAGATCCGGTCACCGTTTATTCACGCATCGCCGCCATGGACGCCTCCCTCAAGGCGACCGGCCAGGCGGAGCATTTCCATTTTGCGATCCTTTCCGACACCCGCAAGGATGACATCGCCCTGTTGGAACGTGAATGGTTCGAGAAGCTGATGGACGCCCGTGACGCGGAAGGCCGGATGTTCTATCGACGCCGCGCCAACAACAAAGGGCGCAAGGCCGGCAACATCGAGGATTTTTTCCAACGTTCGGGCGGTGCCTACGACTTTGCGCTGATCCTTGATGCCGACAGCCTGATGGATGGCGGGACGATCGTGGAGATGGCCCGCCGGATGGAGGCCGATCCCGAACTGGGCCTTCTGCAGACACTGCCCAAGGTGACACGTGCGAATGCGCGGTTCGGGCGGGCGATGCAGTTTTCCGCCAGCTTCCATTCCCCCATTTTCGCGCGCGGCCTTGCGATGATGCAAGGCGATACCGGACCGTTCTGGGGCCACAACGCCATCGTGCGCTGCCGCGCCTTCGCCGAAAGCTGCGGACTTCCTGAACTGCCGGGCAAACCGCCCTTCGGCGGCCATATCATGAGCCATGACTACGTGGAGGCCGCCCTTCTGGCCCGCGCTGGTTGGACCGTCCGGTTGGACGACGATCTGGAAGGCAGTTTCGAGGAAGGGCCGGAGAACATTGTCGATCACGCCAAGCGCGACCGTCGTTGGTGCCAAGGGAACCTGCAGCATTCCAAGATCGTGGGTGCACCGGGATTGCGGGCATGGAACCGCTTCGTCTTCGTGCAGGGCATCCTCAGCTACATCTCGCCGCTGTTCTGGCTGGGCTTCATCATCTCCTCCATCTTTGCGCCGTGGTTCGCTCCGCCCGTCAACTACTTCCCGGTCGAGGGTTGGCCCTTCCCGATCTTCCCGTCGGACGAAACCTGGAAGGCGATCGGTCTGGCCATCGGCATTTTCGGCCTTCTGTTCCTGCCCAAGCTGATGGTGGCCGCCGATGCGATCACCTCCGGCCGGGCGAAGGAGTTTGGCGGCTCGTGGCTGGTCCTGTCCTCCACGTTCGTGGAACTGGTCTTTTCTTCCATCACCGCGCCGATCCTCATGATGTTCCAGACACGTTCTGTCATGCAGGTGGTGTTCGGGGCGGATGGCGGCTGGCCCACCAACAACCGGGGCGATGGCACGCTGAGCGTTGGGGAAAGCTGGACTGCCACGTGGTGGATCGTCATCACCGGCATCGTCGTTCTCGGTTGCACCTGGATCTTCGTTCCGGGACTGGTGCCATGGCTGCTGCCCATTGCCGTTCCGATGATCCTGGCGCCGTTCGTCGTGTCCTGGACATCGCAACGCAGCACGACCCGTCTTTTCCAGACCCCGCGCGATCTGGACCCTGCCCCCGTCATGATGTTGCAAGACCGTTTTCTTGCGGCATGGCAGGTGGAAACGCATGCCGAAGCGCCCGTCCATTCACAGACGGTTCAAGCCTGACGATCCCCCGATTTGTGGAGCTTGCGATGCGGCATCTCTTCCTTCTGGCCCTTCTGGCCGCCCCCGTTTCTGCAACGGCCGAAACCGTGACGGTGTTCGCGGCGGCCAGCCTGAAAACTGCGCTCGATCTCGTGGCGACCGGATGGGAAACGGAAAGCGGCGACGATGTGGTGATCAGCTATGCGGGGTCCTCCACCCTTGCCAAGCAGATTATCGAGGGTGCGCCGGCGAATGCCTTCATTTCTGCCTCCTCCGACTGGATGGATGCGTTGGAGGCGGAGGGCGTTCTGGCCGGAGGTACGCGCCGCGACCTTCTGGGAAACACGCTGGTGCTGATCGGCACGAAAGGCAGCCCACCCATAGACTTGCCCGATCTGCCCATGGCACTTGGCGAAAGTCACCTTGCCATGGCGTTGGTCAGTGCCGTTCCGGCAGGCATCTATGGTAAGCAGGCGCTGACCACCCTTGGTCTGTGGACAGCGCTGGAACCTAAGGTCGCACAAGCTGACGACGTTCGCGCCGCCCTTGCCCTCGTAGCAGCCGGAGAGGCGCATTACGGCATCGTCTACGCCACGGACGCCCTTGCCGAAACCCGGGTGGATACAGCCGCCACGTTTGCCGGTGACAGCCATGACCCTATCACCTATCCCGCCGCGTTGATCGACGGCAATGCCACGCCTGCGGCCGCAAGCTTCCTCGATTACCTTTCCACGTCCGAAGCGGCGCAGGTCTTCGCGGCCCAAGGGTTCAAGGTCCTGAACTGATATGGGCGGCCTCACCGCGCAGGAATGGATGGCGGTGGAGCTGTCGTTGCGCGTTGCGGTCGTGGCCACCCTTTTCAGCCTGCCGTTCGGCATCGGGGTCGCATACCTGTTGGCCCGCTTCCGGTTTCCCGGGCGCGACATCCTCAACGGACTGGTGCATCTTCCGCTGATCCTTCCCCCCGTCGTCACGGGATATCTGCTGCTTGTCACCTTCGGTCGGCGGGGGGTGGTCGGGGCTTGGCTGGAACAGTTCGGCATCGTCTTCGCCTTCGACTGGACGGGGGCTGCCCTTGCCGCGGGTATCACGGCCTTTCCCTTGATGGTCCGTGCCATCCGCCTGTCGATCGAGGCTGTCGATCCGGGGCTGGAGGCCGCTGCAGCAACTTTGGGCGCATCGCCACTGCGCGTGTTCGCCACCATTACCCTGCCCTTGTCGCTGCCCGGTATCATTGCGGGGGCGGTGCTGGCCTTTGCCAAGGCGATGGGGGAATTCGGCGCGACGATCACCTTTGTGTCGAATATTCCCGGCCAGACACAGACACTGCCATCGGCCATCTATGCCCTGTTGCAGGTTCCGGGGGCCGAACCGCAGGCTATGCGCCTCATCGTCATCTCCATCACGGTCGCGATGGGGGCGCTGCTTCTGTCGGAGGTCTTGGCACGGCGGATGCAACGGCGGATTGCCTCATGACGCTGGACATAGCCATCCATCATGCCTTTCCCGCAGCAACGCTGAACGTTGCCTTCACGGCACCGGCCGGGGTCACGGCGCTGTTCGGTCCTTCCGGTGCGGGCAAATCCAGCGTCGCCAATGCGGTTGCAGGGCTGCTGAGACCGGATAAAGGGCACGTGATCCTGAACGGCCGCACCCTGTTCGACGCTGCCACATGGGTGCCTCCCCATTTGCGGCGCATCGGATACGTCTTTCAGGATCCGCGTCTGTTTCCCCACAAAACGGTTCGGGCCAACCTGCTTTACGGCGCGACGGATTCCAAAGGGCTGGACGGGATTGTCGATCTTCTGGACATCGCGCCGTTGCTGGACCGCCGCCCGTCCCGACTGTCTGGCGGCGAACGTCAGCGGGTGGCCATCGGGCGCGCCCTCCTCTCCTCACCCCGGCTGCTCGTGATGGACGAGCCTTTGTCTGCGCTGGACAGTGATCGCAAGGCCGAGATCCTGCCCTATCTGGAGCGGCTGGCACGAGAGACATCCATCCCGATCCTTTATGTCAGCCACGCCCTGTCGGAGGTCATACGCCTTGCGGACCAAATGGCGCTGATGGCAAAAGGCAGGCTGGTGGGTTTCGGCCCCCCCGCTGATGTCCTGTCCGATCCGCAAAGCGCAATCCATCTGGGGGCAAGACAAGCGGGCACGGTCATCGAAGGGCGCGTCTCGGCTATAGAACACGATGGACTTGTCAGGATCGAGACGGGGTCCGGCCCCCTCCTTCTGGCAGCCCAAGCAAGCACCGGCGCCCGCCTGCGCATCCGGATCATGGCGGAGGATGTGCTCCTGTCCCGCGGCACACTGGAGGGGCTGTCGGCACTGAACAGCTTTCCCGTCCATATCCGCATGATCCGTCCCGATGGGCCGATGGCCCTGCTTCAGCTGGAACTTGACGATGGCACGCGTCTTCTTGCCCGGATCACGCAAAGATCGGTCGCGGGGTTGGAACTTGTTCCGGGAATGCGTGTCCACGCCGTCATCAAGTCGGCGGCGCTGATCGATCAGTCCTGACGCGGGGGAACCGTCAGGGGATCGGTCGGGGCGACCACGGGCCTGTCTTCGGCCCGGTCGCGATACAGCGCGGCCCGGCCCAGAAGCATCAGCGTCACGGGCATCGTGCACATGATGAAAAACCCGATGAGCAGGTCGTGCAGAACCAGACTGTTGCTGCCGATGCTGGAGGCGATGACGGAGGCCAGCACGATGCATGTCGTCGCCCCGCTGGAGGCAAGCGAGGGCGCATGAAGACGCTGGTAGAATATCCGCATCCGCAGCAAACCGAGCGATCCCGTCATGGCAAGGCCTGCCCCCAGAACAAGAAGGACGGACACGATGATTGCCGCCCAGAGTGGAAGATCGTTCATTCGATCACCTCCCCCCGCATGAGGAATTTCGCAAGTGCCACCGTTGCCACGAAGCCGAGGATGGCGATGATGAGTGCTGCCTCGAAGAAGAAGCCGGTTCCTGTTCGGATGCCCAGCGTGATCAGCAGCAGCATCGTGTTCAGATAAACCGTGTCAAGCGCCAGCACCCTGTCCTGCGCCCTTGGCCCCCGTATGACGCGAATGCCCGCAAACAGGATCGCCAGCGCCAGAAGCACCTGCGCCAGAAGGATAGCGGCGGCGAGGATCATTATGCTCATTCGAAGATCTCCCTCAGACGGCATTCGTATCGGTCCTGGAGCAACGTCTTCCAGACATCCCCTTCGCGCAGATCGAACACGTGGATCAGAAGCTTCCCCGTGCGGGGGTTCCATCCCAGCCAGGCCGTTCCCGGCGTGGCGGAGATGATGATGGCGAGGATGGCAAGGATGTTGCGGTTGCGGGTTTCCAGGTCCACCTCCACCACGCCTGATTTCGGTTGACGACCGGACAGGATCAGCGATGCCACGTGGAAGTTGGAGGCGAGAACGTCCTTGACCAGAACGAACAGCAATATCGGGATGGGCGACCATCGCCGGATACGGACCGTCTTCGGTTCCAGCTTGGCCAAAGCCTTGGAGGCGACGATGGCGATCCCGGTGCCAAGGATGGCCTGACCGAGCGAAAAGCGGGTCAGGATCATCCACATCAGGATCAGGGCAAGCGTCAGGAGGGGATGGGGAAACAGCCGCTTCATTCGACAGTCTCCTTCATGTCGAAGGTCCGCGCCGCGGAAAGCACACCGTCGATATACACGCCGGGCCGGTGAAGGGCCGATGCCGTCGCCTCCATGTAGCGCATGACGGGTCGCGCCTCCCATGTCAGCAGGACGACAAGACCTGTCAGCGCCACGATGGGGGCAAGCTCGATCGCGAGGACGTTCGGACCGCTTTCCTCGCTGGAGGTCCAGAACGTCTGCACGCCGATGCGCAGGAGCGCGATCAGCGTGGCCAGCCCCGACACGATCAGCAGCGCCATGAATATCCACGACGCGACGCTTCCGCCCTGCCCACCCTGAAGCATGCCGGACAGCATCATGACCTTGCCCAGAAATCCGCCCAGCGGCGGAAGTCCCGCCAGCAGCACTGCCAGTGCCGCAAAGCACAGGCTGAGCACGGTCATCGTCGCGGGCACCGTGATGCCACGCTGCGTTTCCTCCGGTTCATCCTCAGGTGCGCCATAGAGGTCGGCAGAAAGGGCCAACATTGCCGCGATCGTTCCCTGTCCGCGATCCACCAGCTCCACCAGCAGGAACAACGCCGCGATCCCGAGGGTAGATACCGTCATGTAGTAAAGCGCCCCCGCCAGCATCTGCACCCCGCCGCCCATCAGCGCCAGTCCTGTGACCGCAAGCATCGTCCCCGAGGAGATGAGGACAGAGAACCCGGCCATCCGCCCCACCGACTGCGATCCAAGCATTCCGAGCGTGCCGAAGGTCATGGAGGCCAGACCGCCCATCAGGACCACTTCCGCACCAAACCCTGCCGAAATGCCACTGCCCGGCGCAAATGCCAGAAACCCGAGGCGCAGGATGATGTAGACGCCCACCTTGGTCAGGATCGCGAAGATGGCCGCCGCCGGCGGCGAGGCCGATTGATAGGTGGAAGGCAGCCACATGCCAAGCGGCCAGGACGCGGCCTTCACAAGGAACACGATGCCAAGAAGGGCCATTGCGGCATGGATCATGGGCCGGTCTTCGCCGGACAGATACGGCATCTTCTGCGCCAGATCGGCCATGTTCAGCGTGCCCGCGACACCATAGATCAACGACACGCCGATCAGGAAGAACAGCGACGCCACGAGGTTCATGACGATATACTGCATGCCCGCACGCACCCGCTCCGGTCCCGAACCGTGAAGCAGAAGGCCATAGGAGGCGGCCAGCATGATCTCGAAGAATACAAACAGGTTGAAGAGGTCGCCCGTCAGGAACGCCCCGTTCACGCCCATCAGCTGGAACATGAAAAGGCTGTGGAAATGTTGCCCGCGCGAGTGCCATCCCGCATAGGAATAGGCCAGCGCCGGAATCGCCAGCGCCGAGGACAGCACCAGCATCAATGCCGACAACCGGTCCAGCACCAGATTGATGCCGAAAGGGGTGGGCCAGTCGCCCAGCAGGTAAAGCCCGATCTGGCTGCCGCCCGACGGCCCTTTGGACCGGATCAGAAGTTCCAGCGCGATGACGAACATTGCGACGCAGGCGGTAAGGCTGATGACGAATTTCACCCGTCGCTGCCGATCCTCGTAGAACAGCATGATGGCACCCGCGACCAGCGGGATCAGGATCGGGGCGGTGATAAGGTGTTCGGGCGTCACTGGTCGCGTTCCTTCCCGTCGACATGGTCGGTGCCGCTGAACCCGCGAGAGGCGAGCAGGACGACAAGGAACAGCGCGGTCGTGGCAAAGCCGATGACGATCGCCGTCAGCACCAGCGCCTGCGGGATCGGGTCGGTATAGGCGGCGGGGTCAATCTCTCCCCCTCTGTCCAGGATGGGGGCCGCCGCAGTGCGCAACCGCCCCATGGAGAAGATGAAAAGATTGACCCCATAGGACAACAGGCACAATCCGACGATGACCTGAAAGCTGCGCGGGCGCATCACGAGCCACACACCCGAGGCGACGAGCGCCCCGATGGCAAGAGCGAGGACAAGTTCCATCAGTCGTCCCCTTCGGATTTTTCACGGGCCCTGCTCCACCGCAGGGATTGGTGGGCAATGGCGACCTGCATCAGCACGACGGCCCCCACAACCAGCACGAAGACGCCAAGGTCAAATAGCAGCGCGGTCGCGGCAGGCACATCGCCGATCAGCGGCACCTCGATATACTGGGAATGAGCAGTCAGGAACGGATAGCCGAACAACCAGGATGCCATGCCCGTCGCGGTGGCGATCAGCAAACCCGTCCCGATCCAGCGGACAGGAAGGATGCGAAGGCGATCCTCTACCCACGTCACATCGGCGGCCAGATACTGAAGCAGGAAGGCAATGGCCATGGCGACCCCCGCCGCGAATCCTCCGCCCGGCAGGTCGTGACCACGGAAGAACAATTCCGCCGCCAGAAGGATGATGACCGGGAACATCCAGTGCATGATCACCGACGCCACCATCAGGTAATCGCGCACGGTGTCGCCACGCTTCCGACCATCTGCCGCGTCGTCGTATTCATTCTGGACCCGCTGCTGGGATGTCAGCTCGTTGCTTTCCATTGCAGGACGGAACCTGCGAAGCAGTGCGAAGACGGTCAGGCCCACGATGGCCAGAACCGTGATTTCCCCCAGCGTGTCGAACCCGCGGAAATCCACAAGAATGACGTTGACCACGTTCGTGCCCCCGCCTTCGGCATAGGCATGTTGCAGGAACCAGTCCGAGGCAAGGTTTCCGGCAGGCATCGTCATCACGGTATAGGAGATGGCTGCCATGCCCGCCCCGCAGACCAGGGCCACCACAAGATCCAGCCTGCGCCGCAGCCGCGACATCCGCACATTCGGATCCGGAATATCGACACGGCGGCGCGGCAGCCAACGCAGCCCGAGCAGCAGGAGAACCGTCGTCACCACCTCCACCAGAAGCTGCGTGACGGCCAGATCGGGGGCCGACAGCCAGACGAAGGTGATGCAGGTCACGATGCCCGCCCCGCCCAGCAGCACGAGCGATGCGAAACGGTGATACTTGGCCATCCACGCAGCCCCCAATGCGCTGGCTGCACCCGCAACCCACAACATCGCGAACACGGGATCGACCATGGTGCCGCTCCAAGCGGGACGCAGGCGATCGGCCCCCCACAGGGTCAGCATGGCGAAGACGAAGCCCAGCACGATCAGCATGCGCACCTGAGGTTGCAGTCGCCTTGTGCTGATGATGCCGACCAGACGGCGCGGCATCTGCCACGTTCCGGCCACCATGATCGCGTCAAAGATACGCGCGCCCCTTACCCGCCACAACAGGGGCGGACCCTCTGGCCCACGGGCGATTGCAGGTGCGAAGACCGCGTATATTGCCACACCTGCCGCGATCGCGATGATCGACATGACCAGCGGTGCATTCACGCCATGCCACAGGGCCAGCGAATAATCCGGCACCGCATCGCCCAGCACGGATTGCGCCGCCACCGCAAGAAGGGGTGCGATGGTCAGGTAGGGGAAGATGCCCGCGACCAGACAGAGCACGCCCAGAATTTCCGCAGGCCGACGCATCCATGCCACAGGCTCGTGCGGCTCCTTTGGAAGGCCATGAGGGGCAGGACCGAAGAAGACGGAGATCACGAAGCGCAGCGAATAGGCGACGGAGAATACAGAACCGAGCACCGCGATGTAGGGCATGGAATCGTCGAACGGCGATCCGCCGTGCCACGCATAGGTCTGGGCGAAGAACATCTCTTTCGACAGGAAACCGTTCAGCAGCGGAACGCCAGCCATCGCGGCAGCCGACACCATGGCCAGAGTCGCCGTGACAGGCATGGCCCGCCGCAGCCCCGACAGCCTTCGAATGTCGCGCGTTCCCGTTTCATGGTCGATGATGCCCGCCGCCATGAACAACGAGGCCTTGAACAAAGCGTGGTTCATCGTGTGGAAGATGGCCGCCACGATCGCTTCGGGGCTGCCGATGCCGCACAGGGCGGTGATCAGGCCCAGATGGCTGATGGTCGAATAGGCCAGAAGCCCCTTCAGGTCGTGACGGAACAAAGCCACCACCGCCCCCAGCACCAGCGTGATCAGTCCGACCCCCGCCACGATATTGAACCATTCCGCCGTGCCGCCAAAGACGGGCGAAAAGCGGATCAGCAGGAACACCCCCATCTTCACCATCGTGGCGGAATGAAGATAGGCCGAGACCGGCGTCGGCGCAGCCATCGCGTTCGGCAACCAGAAATGGAACGGGAACTGCGCGGATTTGGTGAAGCAGCCGATCAGGAACAGGATCAGTGCGGGCAGGTAAAGCGGATGATCGCGCAACTGCGGGCCTGCCGCCAGAACCTTGTCCAGATCGTAGCTGCCCACGACGTAACCCACGATCAGCATGGAGGCGAGGAGGCACAGCCCCCCCGTCCCCGTCACCACCAGCGACATCCGCGCGCCATCGCGCGCCGCTGCATTGGTTCGCCAGAATCCGATCAGCAGGAAAGAGATAAGGCTCGTCATTTCCCAGAAGATGACCATCGTGATGATGTTGCCCGACAGCAGCATCCCGTTCATCGCCCCCGCGAATAGCAGCAGAAGCGAGAAGAAGCGCGGTGCGGATTCCTTCGACGACAGGTAATATCGCGCATAGATCACGACCAGCAGGCCGATCCCCATGACCATCAGCGCAAAGATGAGAGACAGCCCATCAAGCCGCAATGTCAGGTTGATCCCCTGCCGCGGCAGCCATGCATTGTAATCGCGCACGGCCTCCCCCGACCGGATGACCGGCCAGAACATCATGACAAGCCCGACGCAGGCCGCCATCGTGGCACCGGACACAAGCGTGATCGCCCGACGGGCCGGCTTGTGCATTGTCGCCACGACGATTCCGCTGATGAAGGGAAGGACGAGCAGCAGAAGAAGCAGCGACGGCGGGGCCATGACCGGGGGGTTCACCTTTATAGGATGGATGTCGCCCTAATTATGACTGGAAAGCGGCGGGCTTCAACCGCAACACCCGAACATTTCACTATGTTTCGGTGAATTTATCAGCGGTTGCGCAAGATCTGGCGCAACATCCCGTGAAAGGTCTGCACTTCTGCGCGGGTCAGGTTCAGTCTGCTCCACATGTTGCGCAGCGACAGCTTCATTCCGTCCACCTTGGTCGGCGGATAGAAGTAGCCCGCCTCGTGCAACCGTTCCTCGAAATGGTCGCCCAGTTTCTGCACCTCGATGGCGGAAGCGAATTCCGTTCGGGCCATGTGCACCACCTCGGGCGGGACATCGGTGACCTGCCGCCGCCATTCGTAGGCCGTCAACAACACGCATTGCCCGAGGTTGAGCGAGGCAAAGTCGGGATTGACCGGCACCGTCACGATGGCGTTCGCCAACGCCACGTCCTCGTTCTCCAGTCCTGCGCGTTCGGGGCCGAACAGGACGCCGACGCGTTTGCCCTCCGTCGCCAGGGCGCGGGCATGCATCATCGCGCGTTCAGGCGTCATGACGGGTTTTGTCAGCTCACGCCCCCGCGCGGTGGTGGCGAAGACAAAGTCGCAGTCCGCAATGGCCGCGGACACGTCGGGAAACAAACCGGCACCGTCCAGCACCCGCCCCGCACCCGACGCCATCGCGTTCGCCTTCGGGTTGGGCCAACCGTCGCGTGGATCGACGATGCGCATACGCTCCAGCCCGAAGTTCAGCATCGCGCGGGCGGCGGAACCTATGTTTTCGCCCATCTGCGGGCGCACGAGGATGAATGCGGGAGGGATCATGGCGGACCTTTGGCTGGACGCGCGCCTTCTACGCCGCGCGGGCCTTGATGACAACCGCCGCAAACTGCGCTATGGCAGCCCGTCCCCTCCAGAGGAGCCCGAACATGGCCGAATCCGAGCGTCCGCAGATCTATCTCATCACCCCCGCCGAATTCGACGAGGATGCCTATCCCGACCAGCTTGCCCGCGTCCTCGATGGCGCCGACATCGCCTGCCTGCGTCTGGCCTTCGCCACCCGCGACGAGGATCGGCTCTCCCGCGCCGCCGACACCCTGCGCGAGATCTGTCACGCCCGCGACGTGGCGGTGGTGGTGGAGAACCACGTCATGATGGTCGAACGGCTGGGGCTGGACGGCGTGCACCTGACCGACGGATCGCGGTCCGCCCGCAAGATCCGCAAGGATCTGGGCAATGACGCCATCATCGGCGCGTTCTGCGGCGTGACCCGCCATGAAGGCATCTCGGCGGCAGAGGCGGGCGTGGATTACGTGGCGTTCGGTCCTGTCGGGGAAACCCCCCTGGGCGACGGCACCCGCGCGGATGCGGACCTGTTTTCGTGGTGGTCGGAAATGATCGAGGTTCCGGTCGTCGCCGAAGGTGCCCTGACGCCGGAACTGATCGCGGCTCTTGCCCCTCAGACCGATTTCTTCGGTATCGGTCAGGAAATCTGGCTGGCCGAGGATCCGCTGACGGTCCTGCGCAGTCTGATCGCCCCGATCAGCTGACAGGCTCTTCCAGCAGCGCGCCGGAGGGATGACCGGCGCGCACCGCAGCCTCTGCCTTCGTGGCAAGGCGCTTGCGGTCGCCCGCCTGCGCCACGCTGATCGGATCGTGAAAAATGATATCGACCGACCCGCCACCGGGTGCTGCCAGCATCTGCTTGAGGTGTGGGCCGAACGACATTCCGCCCCACCAGCCGTGAAAGCGCGGATCCATGCCGGGCGGGGCGCGATACACGACCGTCACCGGCTGTACCGACAGGATATCCTTCAGATCGGGTGCGAAGAACGCCGCAAAAAGCGTTGATTTGAAAGGTATAATGCGCTGACCGTCAGTGCTGGTGCCCTCTGGGAAGAACAGCAGGTGATGACCGGCGCGAAGGCGTTGTTCGAACAGGCTCTGCTGGGCGCGTGCCTCGCCCCCGCGGCGATTGATGAACACGGTTCCAGTGGCGCGTGCCAGCCATCCGATGCCCGGCCATTTCGCGACCTCCGCCTTTGATACGAAGTAGATGCGCGCACAGGCATTCAGGGTATAGATGTCGAGCCAGCTGCCATGATTGGCGACGATCGCCCCTCGTTCCGTCATCGGACGTCCCTGTCTGCGGACGCGTATTCCCAACGTCATCAGGGATGTGATGCAGACGAACTGCGTGATCCAAGGAGTCAGCGGCCGACGCAGGCCGAAGATCGGACGCTCCAGCAGGCGAACGGCAAGCAGCAGCAGCAGGCATCCGAAGTTGATCGCCAGCAGGACCGGGGCGCGCAGGATGAGCCGCAGCCAGCCCCCGGCCCCGATGGGCCGATGGACCATTTCATTTTCCAGCCAGTTCATCGACCTTCACCTTGCGCGTATAGAAATCTCGTTGTTTGTCCGACATGCGAGCGGTGTCCATCACGAGGCAGACATCCGTCGTATTGAAGGCGCGGTCGATCCATGCCCCGTCGCCCACGCAGCCGCCGAGGCGTAGATATGCCTTGATCAGAGGTGGTATCGCCAGCATGGCAGCCCTGCGATCCACGTGGTCAGCATCCAGCAGTTCCATGCGTTGGAATTCGCCGCCCTGTGCCGTCACCCGAAGCTCGGTCGGGGCAAGGTGGTTGTGGTGCAGGAAAGACAGCGGTTGCGCAAGTATCGCCGCATCGGTGCCGTGAAAGCTGGCCGGACCGAACAGGATGTCGATGTCGCGCGACATCACGTAGTCCGCAAGACCGTTCCACAAGCGGATCATTGCCATGCCGCCACGATGATCCGCATGCACGCAGGATCGGCCAAGTTCCAGCAAGCGGCGGCCGGAACGGTGCAGTGCCGACAAATCGAACTCGTTCGCGGAGTAGAAGCCGCCTGCCTCCGCAGCCCTTTCACCGGGCAGCAGGCGGTAAACCCCCACCACATCGTCCAACAAGGCTGCATCACGCCGTTCGTCCACCAGCAGCAGGTGATCGAAGAAGGGGTCCAGACGGTCGCATTCCAGCTGGCGGTCGTGATCCACCATATCACCGTCCCCGCCCATCTCCTGAACGAAGACGCGGTACCGCAGGCGCTGCGCGGCCTGCAGATCGCGTTCGTCCCGGGCCAGGCGAAGGGTCAGATGATGATCGTCGCTCATGCGCGAAGGGGTAGCCAAACATGCAACCTTTTGCAATCGCGCTTGATATCGGGGCACGGCACGGCTAGGCCGGGATCAGACGCCGAAGACGAGGGTAAGGTCCACATGACGCCCGTCGATGACGACTTTGCCCGCATGTTCGAAATTGACCGTGATCCTGTCCCCGATCTTCGATTGCACCTGCCCCAACCCCCATTCAGGCTGTGCCGGATGGCGCACCAGCATGCCGGGTTCCAGAATTCCATTCATCGCGAAAGCCTTCCATGACTGACACACCCGACCTTGCAGCCTTGATCGGATCGCGCATCTGCCATGACCTTATCAGCCCGATCGCCGCAATCGGCAACGGGGTGGAATTGCTGGCCATGTCCGGCACCCCCATGACACCGGAGATGGAGTTGATCGCCTCCAGCGTCGCGCAGGCCAATGCGCGGATCCGCTTCTTCCGCGTGGCATTCGGTGTGGGCGGCGGTCAACCCGTCAGCAAGGCGGAGGTGCGCGACATCCTGAACGACATGGCAGGTCGCGTGGCCGTGGACTGGGCCGTGGCGGAGGATCTGACGCGGGCGCAGACGAAGACGATGTTCCTGCTGATCCAGTGTCTCGAATCCGCGATGGCCTTCGGCGGAACGATCACCGTTGAGGATGCGCGTACCCTGCGGGGTGACGCGCGCCGCCTGCGCGATGTTTCCGATCAATGGGCAATCCTGCAAGGCCAGTCCCTGGACGTGACGGCAACCAATATCCACTTCGCGCTGGCCCGCGCGGAGATCGCGGCCTTAGAGGGCGAGTTGCGGATCGAGGCGTCGGACACCTCGATCCAGCTGGGCTATTAAGGACGGGTCGTCCCGTTCCCTGTGACCAGATACTTGAAGCTTGTCAGTTGTTCGGCCCCGACAGGTCCGCGTGCGTGCATCTTGCCCGTGGCGATCCCGATTTCGCCGCCCATGCCGAACTCCCCGCCATCCGCGAATTGGGTGGAGGCGTTGTGGAGCAGTATCGCGGAGTCGAGGCGCTGGAAGAAACGGTCGGCGGCGGCCTGATCCTCGGTGAGGATGGCCTCCGTATGGCCCGACCCGAATTGCCGGATATGGGCAATGGCCCCATCGACCCCCGCCACGCGCTTTACAGCGATGATGGGCGCCAGAAATTCCTGCCCGAAATCACTGTCGCTTGCTTGCACGACATGAGGCAGTCCGGCCAGATCGCCCTTGGCCCGCACCTCGATCCCCGCCGCCTGCAGTGCACGGATCAGCGCGGGGGCCTTGTCGTAACCATCATCGATCAGCAGGCATTCAGCCGCACCGCAAACTCCGACACGACGTGCCTTGGCATTGACGACGACTGCCTGTGCCTTTGCCGGATCGGCGGCGCCGTCCACATAGACGTGGTTGATCCCCTCCAGATGGGCAAAAACCGGCACCCGCGCCTCATTCTGGACAAGGCCGACCAGTCCCTTGCCGCCACGCGGCACGATCACGTCGATGAAATCGGTCATACGCAACATCTCGGTGACGGCTTCACGGTCCTGCGTGGGAACCAGCTGGATGGCGTCCTCCGGCAGGCCCGCCGCCCGCAAGCCCGTTCGAAGGCAGGCGTGGATCGCCGCCGAGGATGCAGCGCTTTCGCTGCCACCGCGCAGAATGACCGCGTTTCCGGATTTCAGGCACAGCGCACCCGCATCGGCGGTGACATTGGGGCGGCTTTCATAGATCACGCCCACAACGCCCAAGGGCGTGCGGACGCGCCGGATATGCAGCCCGTTCGGACGATCCCACTCGGCGATGACCTGCCCCACCGGATCGTCCTGTCTCGCGATGGCAGCAAGTGCGTCGAAGATGCCGCGAATGCGCCCCTCGTCCAGAACCAGCCTGTCCAGAAACGCGCCCTTGATCCCGCGGGCAACGGCGGCGGCCTGATCCTGTGCGTTAGCCGCGATGATCTTGACACGATCGGCCCAGACGGCATCGGCAGCAGCCATAAGCGCGCCGTTCTTGGCGTCGGATGGGGCGAATGCCAGCTCCGCCGCCGCCGCCCGCGCCTTCGCGCCGATCGTCCGCATCAGATCCGTCACATTCATGTTGTCCATCCGATCCTCCTCAGATCACCATGTCGTCCCTGTGCACGAGCGCGGCGCGCCCGGCATACCCCAGTATCGTTTCGATCTCGTGCGTACGGTGGCCCATGATCGCCCGCGCCTCGGTGGAGGTGTAGCGAGTCAGCCCCCGCCCCAGAACATCGCCTTCCGGTGACAGGATGTCTACCGGATCACCCCGTCCGAACGCGCCTCCGATGGCTGTGACGCCAGCTGGCAGCAGCGATTTCCCTGCTGCCAGCGCCTGTATCGCCCCCGCATCGACGCGCACTTGTCCGCGTGGTTTCATCGCGTTGATCCAGCGCTTGCGGGCAGCCTGAGGATCGCCTTGCGCCACGAACCATGTGCAGGTCGCCCCATCCGCCAGCGCCTTCAGCGGCCGTTCGACCGAGCCTTCCATGATTGCCATCGCGCAACCGCCCGCAACCGCGGTCTTGGCGGCCATCAGCTTGGTTTTCATCCCGCCCTTGGAAAGTCCGGAGACGGGATCACCCGCCATCGCCTCGATCGTGGGAGTGATGGCCTCGATCACGTCGAACCGCCGCGCAGTCGGGTCTTCCTTGGGATTTGCGGAATAAAAGCCGTCCACATCGGACAGCAGGATCAACTGGTCCGCGCCCACCGTCACCGCGATCTGGGCGGCAAGGCGGTCATTGTCGCCGAACCGGATCTCGTCCGTGGCGACGGTGTCGTTTTCGTTGACGATGGGAACGACGCCCAGCCCCAGCAGCGTTTCCAGCGTCGCGCGGCTGTTGAGATAGCGGCGGCGGTCGGTCGTGTCGTCCAGTGTCATCAGCACTTGCCCGGTGGTGATGCCGTGGGGGGCCAAGGCCTCCTCGTATGCGCGGGCAAGCTGGATCTGTCCGACCGAGGCCGCGGCCTGAGACTGTTCCAGCGCCAGCGAGCCATAGCCCAGATGCAGCACGCCCCGACCAAGCGCGATAGAGCCGGAGGAGACGAGGATCACGTCCGTCCCTCTCGCCTTCGCTGCGGCCACATCGGCGGCCAGCGCCGTCAGCCAGTCGCGCCGCAAGCCTGCGTCGCGATCCACCAGCAGCGCGGAGCCAATCTTGACGACCAACCTGCGCGCCGCCCTGATGTCGGGGATCAGGGTTGCCAAGGCGCGGGATCCTCATCCACGACCTTGGAGGCTTCGATCTCTGCATAAAGCACGCGAAGAACGTCCTGTATGCCCTTGCTTGTGACACCGGAAATCACGTGGACGGTCTGGCCGGATTCCTCCTCTAGCCCCTCCTTCCACATCTGGATGGTGTCGTCGTCCAGCGCGTCGGCCTTGTTCAGCGCGATGACGCGGGACTTGTTGCCCAACTCCTCGGCATAGGTTTCCAGTTCCGTCACGATGGTGCGGTAATCCTCGATCACCGTCTCGGACGTGCCATCCACCAGATGCAGCAGGACCGAGCAGCGTTCGACGTGGGCGAGGAATTGGGTGCCGAGGCCACGTCCCTCGCTCGCACCCTCGATCAGGCCCGGAATATCAGCCATCACGAATTCCTTGCCGTCGATGCCGACGACACCAAGATTCGGGACCAGCGTGGTGAACGGGTAATCCGCGATCTTCGGGCGGGCGTTCGATACGGCAGAGATGAAGGTGGATTTTCCGGCATTCGGCAGGCCGACGAGGCCGGAATCCGCGATCAGCTTCAGGCGCAGCCAGATCGTCCGCTCCACCCCTTCCTGACCAGGGTTGGCACGCGAAGGCGACCGGTTGGTGGAGGATTTGAAGCGCAGGTTGCCCCAGCCGCCATTGCCGCCCTTTGCAAGAAGGATGCGCTGCCCGACTTCTGTCAGATCGGCCAGAACCGTTTCCTCATCCTCGTCGATGATTTCCGTCCCGACGGGAACCCGCAGGATGATGTCGTCGCCTGTGCGACCGGTACGCTGGGCGCCCATGCCCTGCTGGCCGGTCTTGGCAAAGAAGTGCTGCTGGTAACGGAAGTCGATCAGGGTGTTCAGACCATCCACTGCGACGACCCAAACCGAACCGCCATTCCCGCCGTCACCGCCGTCCGGGCCGCCGAATTCGATGAATTTCTCGCGCCGGAAGCTGACACAACCGGAACCACCGCCACCCGAGCGGATATAGACTTTGCAAAGATCGAGGAACTTCATGGGGTGGCCTTCCTGCGGGTTTCGTCAGGCGATAAGGGGAATGCGGTGCAGGCTCAACCCCGCGCCGTCACAGCTTGCGAATATACGTCCATGTCGCAACATGGGAATTGCGGGCAACGGAAAAAGTCTCGGCATCGCCCAGATAGGCAAAACCGTTATTGGTCAGAACGCGTGCAGACCCCGGATTGTCCTGAAACACCGATCCGAAGATCGCCGTGTTGCGCAGTGGGTTCGCGGCCACTAGCGCCGACACGGATTCTGATGCAATGCCCGTGTTCCAGAAGGCGGGTGCCACCCAATATCCGATCTCGGATTGGCCACGGTCCATCTTGGTCAGGCTGATGACTCCCATCGCTTCGCCCAGACCGTTGCGGGAACCGTCCATGACCCAGATCGCCTCGTCGCAGGACGGATTCATCGCGCGGGTGACATAGGCATCCATTGCACCGGGCGGCATGGGATGGGGAATGCGGCTGGTCATCCGCGCCACGCGCAGATCGCCGGCGTAATGGCCCAGAAGGCCAAGATCCGAGCGACGTACGGGGCGCAGTTGGAACCGCTCCGTTTCGATCACGGTGATCGGGGGCGCGATGTCGAGCGTCATGGCGATGTCTCCCACATCAAAACGCGAAAAGGGACCGGCTGGCGCCGATCCCCCTTGTTGCATGCAACCTTGCGGTTCGGCTTACTCGGCGGCCTCCGCCACCGGGAGAACCGAAATGAAGGTGCGGCCCTTGAGGCCTTTCGAGAACTTCACGTGACCCGGACGGACTGCGAAGATCGTGTGATCCTTGCCCATGCCGACGCCTTCACCCGGGAACCAGGTCGTACCGCGCTGGCGGACGATGATGTTGCCCGAGATGACGGCCTGGCCGCCATAAAGTTTCACGCCAAGACGGCGACCGGCCGAGTCGCGGCCGTTGCGGGATGAACCGCCTGCTTTCTTGTGTGCCATGAGGGATTACTCCTTCGTCTCGTGGGCCGTGCGGCGTGCGTCGGCGGTGCCGGTCGCTGCCTTCACGTCGGTTGCATCGGCGCCGGTGGCCAGAACGTCGGTCACACGCAGCAGCGTCAGGTGCTGGCGGTGGCCTTTCGTGCGCTGCGAGGAGTGCTTGCGGCGACGCTTGACGTAGTGGATGACCTTCTCGCCCTTGATCTGGGCAATCACTTCGGCTTGCACGGCGGCACCTGCCACGAAGGGCACGCCGATCGTGGTCGTGTCGCCACCAACCATGAGAATGTCGTTGAACTGGATGGTTTCACCAGCTTCGGCTGCAAGCTTTTCGACGCGCAGGATATCGCCTGCACGAACCGTATATTGCTTGCCGCCCGTCTTGAGGACCGCGAACATGGGTCGTTCCTTCTTGTTCCGCGTCCTTCGGTCCCGGTTTCCCGGCGTTGAATACCTACGGACTGCGCTTCAATACAAAATGGCCTGCCCACCCGTAAAGGTGTCAGACCGGCGCTGTATGGTCGAAGACAGGGCGTCTGTCAACCGATCAGATATCGCGCCCGTTGATCTGCCGCCCCGTCAGCCGTCCCAGATCATACGAGATGGTGCGGAACATGTCGTCAAAGCCCGCAAACAGCGCGGCATTCAAGGTTCGGCCTTCGCTGGAACGGCAAAATGCCGTGTAGGCATCAAGTTCCTGCGCGGTCAGACCGGCATAGGCCGTCACGAGATAGGGATAAAGCCACGCTTCCGTCTCGCTGCGGATCAGGGATTCCTGCGCCCACGCCTCGCTCAGAAGATCCTGTTCCGTCACGGCCGCGTCGAACCCGCCCGCCGACTGCAACCCCCGAGAGAAGGCGAAGCTTGCATTCAAGGCACCGGCCACGTTCATCTCGATCAGGTCGTTCGCCTCGGCAAAGGCCTGCAGCTGGCCTAAACGGGGGTCGCCCTTTGCTTGCATTTCATCGACCGTCAGGCGGGCGCGATCTTCGGCCGCATCGTCCAGAAGGGCCTGCCGTGCATCGAGTTCAGCCGTCACGATCTTCGTGCCGAGGTCGGAGGCGAAAAACTCCAGCATCGGTGCGGTCGTGCCACTGGATGCACCCAGTTCCGCCAGGAAGGTCGCCTCGAAAGACTGCCCCATCTCCTCCGTATCATAGATATCGCTGAGGGCGGCCTTCCAACGGGTGGCAGGGATCGTTGGCAGAAGCGTCTCGCGCAACTGCTGCCCGTCCTTCATGCCTTCCGCAGCCATCACGGTCATGACCCGGTCGATCTGCAAGGCCTTCAGCAGATCCGCCTGCTGGGCGCCCGCCATGACGGGAAGGGAGGTGAACGCGATGGATGTGATGATCGCCCGCAACATGCCGGTTCCCCTTGTTACTGTCCGTCCGAGCTAATGCCCCCGCACACCCCGCGACAGGGACAAGGATACATTTATTTTGCAGCACTTGCGAATGCCCCTTGCACCCCCTGCCCGCCCCCGTTAAACGCCTCGCCACGACGATCCCTGACGCGGAGAGGTGGCAGAGTGGTCGAATGCGGCGGTCTCGAAAACCGTTGTCGGTGTGAGCCGACCCAGGGTTCGAATCCCTGTCTCTCCGCCATTCACTCAGGCAACGGCTCTTTGTTGCAAACGATCAGCGTGGATCCTGCACCCATAATACGATACTTGGGGTAGAAGATATGTCTTTTCCTTCCTGCATTGGCGGATGCTTGTGCGTGAAGGGATCATTGAAGATCTGGATCAAGCTACGCCGATTATTGACGCTTGAAGCAGCCAGTCAATGCTAGCAGAACGATCTGCTCGAACCCGTGCCGGTGACAGCATTGATCAGGCGGCACCCGATGCCGTTCGACCTGCCATAGTGCTCGCGCAGGACGCCAAGTGCGTCACTTTCGGCTAAGCATCAGCGTAACTGGCAGAATTATAGAATTGCCTTTGATGTCGCGCCGCGAGAATGCCGATCAATTCATCACCGGCATTCCCGCATGCAGAGCATTCAGCTTTTGCGCAATTTGCGATTTGCATACCGCTGGTCGCGCTTCGCCTTATGTGCCGCGTCGTCGGTAAGGATGCGGGCGATACGGTCCTTGTCAGCGGCTTCGCGCGCATCTGCTTCGGCAGTTTCCGCTGCGGCGGCCGCGGCGGCATGTGCGTTCGCTTCTTCCTCGGCGCGAAGCTGCTCTTCATGCCGCTCCTTGTCCCGGATCGCCCGACGCTGGTCCCTTGCCTCGGCAACGGCAAGGCGTTCGGCGTCCCGTGCTTCCCGGGTTGGTTCGGCAGCCGCTTTCGCAGCCTGATACGTCTCAAGGAGAGAAGCCTTTGCCCGCGCGGCTGTCGCGCGGCGATCGGAAAGGCCAGTGGTGTCTTTGTTTTTCAAGTTTTGTTCCTGAAGGAGGACCCGGTTTGCAAGTCGGACCGGATGTCCCGCGGTGATTTTCGTCCGAGAATGCAGGCCCTGCAAAAAGACCCGTGCGTGTTGCCCATTGCAGCGATGGTCGCATCACGCCCACGCCCAACTTACCCGCTGAGCGCGGCGAGCGCTACCCGCCAAGTGGCGGTCGGATGCTCATATCCCATGTCATGCTCTTTCGTGCCACCAAATGAACTATGCCAAGTCGGGCATTCCCCGTCGTCTCATGTCCGGAGATATTTCCGGCCGTCCTCGTCCGCCGCCTTGGTGGTGCGGCCTTTGGTCCACCCCGACATGGCTTGGGAACGCAAGGGGCCGCTGTCGCTTCATGTCAGGACGGACGGTTTTGGCCGGCCAGTATCGGCAAGGAGATGGAAAAGATGTTGAAGACGGCAGTTGTGACCGGAGGAAGCGCAGGCATCGGCCTGGCCATCGCAGAACGCCTTGCACGGAAGGGATGGAATATCGCCATTCTTGCCCGGGACACTGCTCGGCTCGAACAGGCACGTATTCTTCTGTCGCGGCATGGAACCAGGGTGCTGGCTCTGTCTGTCGATGTCGCGGATGCCTCGGCGGTCCGGGCGGCCGCGGATCAGGTGGAGGCCGACCTCGGCCCCATCTCGGCTTGGGTCAACAACGCGATGTCCACGGTCGTCGCAAAGGCTGCGGAGATCACCGCAGAGGAATATGCCCGTGTGACGGCCACGACATATCTTAGCCAGGTGCATGGGACGCTGGCCGCCCTGCATCACATGCGGGGGCGCGGGCATGGCTCCATCGTGCAGATTTCTTCGGGCCTCGCCATAAGGCCCGCAGCCCTTCAGGCCGCCTATTGCGGGGCGAAGGCGGCGGTAACGGGATTCACGGACGCCCTGCGTGCGGAACTGATTGCCGAGACGTCGCGCGTCAACCTGAGCGTCGTGTATCTTCCAGCAGTGAACACGCCCCAGCCGACCTGGGCCCGCAACCACACGGGACATGAACAGATCCTTCCTGATCCCCTGTTCGATCCCCGCCTTTGCGCGGAAGCGACCTTGGCCGCCATCGAAGGCGGACACCGAGAAATCTGGGTGGGAAAAACAACGGTCCAGATGGCACTGGCGCAGACGATCGCTCCGGGATTCGCGGACCGGCAGGCCAGCGGCTTCATCGAGAAGCAGATGGGGGCACCGACGGGCAGCAAGACAGGCAACCTGTTCGAGCCGGTGCAGGGTGACGCACGGATCGACGGAGACTCGATGGACCGCGTTCTTTCAACACGTACGCAATACGTCACGTCGCGCCAGATGGCCGCCCTCAAGGCCGGAATTTTCGGCGGGTTGCTGATCGGGGGGGCTGCCGTAGGCTATGGGATCAGCCGACTGACGCGGAGATGAGTTTCGAACCTTCGTGGCGCGCCAACTGCGTCAGCGACGAGGGTTCGCCAGATTCACGGCCTTTTGTCAAACAAATGCGCCCAAGGGTCTGTATCCATCGCGCCGCATACGAGTCATCCTGTGGCTGCACATGGATGAAACGATCGGACACGCATCCTACCCTACGCGGAACTCTTTGCCGGTCGGTCATGGCAAGTTGGGTCTGGCAGCGGCTGACAGGCCGCTGCGCTGGTCGCCCGGACTTGCTGGAAAGGCCGTGACAGACCGCCGGGGACTATCCAAAGGTCACGTCGGGATACCGCTTTCGGAACTTGTAGAGTGCGATCTTGTATGTTGCGATGCAAATGGGGTCACGGCGCCACATGTCCATCGACAACGAATGCCATGGTTTGGCCGGACCATGGAAATGATAGATGCCCGTCTTCTCCTGCCGTATCTCCGTGCCGCCATGACCATGCCGTGATATCTGGCCGCGCTGCCACGACGCGCGGCCCCACGATGCATTCCATGCAGGGTTGAGGTATTTTACCCTCCCCTTGAACAGCTCGTTCAGGAAATCCTGATCGACGGTTCGGTAGCCGGTCGCCCTTTCGAATTGAACCATCGCCTCATCCAGCTTTTCCCGCCGGATTTCGGCACAATCCATGATCAATACACCGGAATTGATGTAATCATCTGTGGGATAGGGCGAAATGACAGCCTCGGTCTGGGTCCGGTATGCCCAGTCCTTGCCGCGCGAAATCCGATGCAGCCCGGCCAGCACGCCGTAATCGCGGACACCCCCGATCAGCTTGCCGTCCAGCTCGGAGGCGAACAATGGCGCAAGGTCGCGGCGGATCAGCGTGTCGCCGTCGATGTACAGCACGCGACCATCGACGATCCCGGGCAGAAACATCCGGGCAAGGGCCGTTTTCGGAACATGCCTGCCCTTGTGACGCGCCGTCTCGAACATCTCGTCGCCCATCGGGTGCAGCGTGAGCGAGACATTCCCTTCGCTTGCGACCCGTCTGAACAGATCGACAGCATCCGAATCCAGCGAACAGGCAAGAATGTCCACGTGCCGCAGCGAGGGCGTGACCCTTATCGCGGAGCCAAGCGAAAGGGCGGTCGGCCCGACCAGACCCATGTCGGTGGCATATGCGATCCTCACGACCTTATCGTCCATTCACCGACTTCCCGCCTGTTCCGACCATTGTGATGGCATCGACCGTCGCCCGAACCGTCAGGGAAAGCCATAGCGGGCGATCATTCCGGCGATGGCATTGTCGTTTCCACTTTCGTGGATATTGCCCAGACGTAGATTGGTGGCCTGCGAACCGGGCCATTCCACGATGCGGATGTCGGATTCGATCTTTCTTGCGTCATGTCCGCGAAGCCGCGTCATCCAGTAAAGCCAGACGTCGTCGGTCGTGGGGCTCAATTCGGTGAACAGGTCGCTCCGTGCCATGTCGGGATGAAACGCGTCGGGGCCATACATCACGCCCATAACCCCCGTGGGAAAGATCAGCCGGGACTGCTCGGGCAGTTTGGCGGGCCGCTGCCATTGCTTGTAGGGCGACGGCACTCCGTCTCCATCAAGCGCAATCCTGTGGCCCCTATGACAAAGGACCTGACACTCCGCATCCTGCTGTCGTGCCGCCACAAGCTTTTCCAGCCAGGTCCTCGGATAATAGATATCGTCATCAGCCGTCACGATCGTGGCACCCGGATGTTCGCGCAGGACGGGGATGATCTTGTTGTAGGACCGTATCTTCTCTCCGGTGCCTATGGAGAGGCCCCTGGTCTTGAGATCGAGTATCTCGGAAGGAAGCTGATCCTGATGATCCTTCTCGATCCACAGGATGGTCATGTCCGGACGTACCGTCTGCCGCAGCAGCGCACGCAGCGTATACACGAGAGTCGCATAACGTGAAGGATAGCTCGTCAAGGAAACGATCAGCGGCGTGTCGAGACCGTGTGGACGGCTCCTCGGGCGGCGGAGGGCGACATCCAGATATGCAGCACGTTGGCGCGTCCGGGCCTTGAACTTTCGGAACATCGTTCTTCCTTCGTGATCGCTGCGTCCCTGGATATCCGGAAAGACCGTGGTTTTCCAGACACCTTGCCAATGCCACCGCCGCGCAGGCGGACGAACGCGCACCGCCCTTGGCATGCGCTGGAAAGGGCTGACTGCACCGCGACCCGTGGATGATTGCGTCCGTGCGGCCCTTGCGATGATCCTGAAACCGACAGCTCGCCGTCCGTCACTCAGCCAAAGGTTATCCCGTTGCCATGCGTGCCATGGGACGCGCCGGTATCCGCCACATATCCCTGCGGCGTCCGAAAGCTCCCCGTCAGCCCGTTCATGCAGGGCGGAGATTAGAGGTTGATCTCGATCACCTGCTGGAACAGGACCGCCTCCCGGGGGGAAGTCGTCGACGCTCCTGACGGTGATGCTGTCGATGTCTGGCCAGCCTGCCACGGGGTTGGCAAGGCTGATCTTGATCATGCCATATTCCAGCGTCACGTCGACGCTCAGGTTCGTCCAGTGGTTCCAGTCGAGCGTGGAGCTGGTGTTGCCAGTAGGGGAAAGACAAGATCGGCGCCACGCCGTTGACTACCCGCATGACCGGACAAGACCGATATTGGATGACAAGATCGCGCCTGTGGCGCACACTCCTCCCATGTGTCGCGGGGAGGCGGCACCGTCGCATCATGATCGTCGGCAGACGGCATGGTCGCATCCTGTGCCGCAAGACGGCGGCACGCCTGTCCTGGGGAGGGTATGAATGAACAAGGTAGAACATTTCCGCACGGCGAAATCGCCGTTCAAGGCCCGACATGACAACTTCATCGGCGGCAGGTGGGTCGCCCCGAAATCAGGTCGCTACTTCGACAACACTTCGCCCGTCACGGGACAGGTGATCTGTTCGGTCGCCCGGTCCGATGCCGCCGATGTGGAGGCCGCCCTTGATGCCGCCCACGCCGCCAGGGACAAGTGGGGCCGCACCAGCCCCGCCGAACGTGCGCTGATCCTGACCCGCATCGCCGACCGGATGGAGGAGAACCTGCCCCTTCTGGCCACGGCCGAAACATGGGACAACGGCAAGCCCATCCGGGAGACGACGGCCGCCGACATGCCGCTGGCCATCGACCACTTCCGCTATTTCGCGGGGGCCATCCGTGCGCAGGAAGGTGGAATTTCGCAGATCGACGAAGATACCGTCGCCTATCATTTCCATGAACCGCTTGGCGTTGTTGGCCAGATCATCCCGTGGAACTTTCCCATACTGATGGCAGTGTGGAAGTTGGCCCCCGCGCTGGCTGCAGGCAACTGCGTGGTGCTGAAGCCTGCCGAACAGACGCCGGCGTCCATCCTCGTGCTGGCGGAACTTATCGCGGATCTGTTGCCCGAAGGCGTGCTGAACATCGTCAACGGCTTCGGACTGGAAGCGGGCAAGCCGCTCGCATCCTCGAACCGCATCGCCAAGATCGCCTTCACCGGAGAGACGACGACCGGACGGCTGATCATGCAATATGCCAGCCAGAACCTGATCCCCGTCACGCTGGAACTGGGCGGCAAGTCCCCCAACATCTTCTTCGGCGACGTGACCGCCGAGGATGACGATTTCCTCGACAAGGCGATCGAGGGCTTTGTGATGTTCGCGCTGAACCAGGGCGAGGTCTGCACCTGTCCGTCCCGCGCGCTGGTTCACGAAAAGATCTACGACCGCTTCATGGAAAAGGCGCTTCGCCGCGTGGAGGCGATCGTGCAGGGCGACCCGCTGGACCCCGCCACCATGATCGGCGCGCAAGCATCAAGCGAGCAGCTGGAAAAGATCATGTCCTACATGGACATCGGACGGCAGGAGGGGGCCGAGATCCTGACCGGGGGCGAGCGCAACATCCTGTCCGGCGATCTGGAAGGCGGGTTCTACGTCCAGCCCACCGTCTTCAAGGGCCACAACAAGATGCGGATCTTCCAAGAGGAGATCTTCGGCCCCGTCGTGTCCGTCACCACCTTCAAGGATGACGAGGACGCGCTGAACATCGCCAACGACACGCTTTACGGCCTTGGTGCGGGCGTGTGGACCCGTGATGGCACCCGCGCCTACCGCTTCGGGCGGGCCATCCAGGCGGGTCGGGTCTGGACGAACTGTTATCACGCCTATCCGGCGCATGCGGCCTTTGGCGGTTACAAGCAGTCGGGAATCGGGCGGGAGAACCATCGCATGATGCTGGACCATTACCAGCAGACCAAGAACATGCTTGTCAGCTATGGCGCGAAGAAGCTCGGCTTCTTTTGAACAAGCGTGCCGGCCCGCATCATCGGGCCGGCACCATCGAAAGGGGGATGCGATGAATGATCTGGACAAGGTGACGGCGACGCCCTCCGCGTTGGACCTGCTGGGGGCGATCGTTGCCGATCACGGCCCCGTCATGTTCCACCAGTCGGGAGGATGCTGCGACGGGTCGTCGCCCATGTGCTATGCGCAGGGCGACTTCCTGCTGGGCGACCGGGACGTGAAGCTGGGGGATATCGGCGGCATGCCTTTCTACATCTCCGCCAGCCAATATGAGGTCTGGAAGCATACCGACCTGATTATCGACGCCGTAAAAGGGCGCGGCGGAATGTTCAGTCTCGACAACGGGCGCGAGTGGCGATTCCTGACACGATCTCTTGTCTGCACGGCACCGCTCTCTCGGCCTGCGGGTGATGATGGATGAACGCGGGCGCGTTGAAGATCGGCTAAATCAGGCGCGCTTGCGGACGTCATCGGCATCGCTGAAGATCTCCACCCTGTTGCGCCCGTCCCTCTTGGCCCGGTACAACGCTTGATCCGCCCGCTCCGCCACGTCCTGCCAAGGTTCCGCGCAGGTTCCGGCGGCGACGCCGAAGCTGGCGGTAACGCCCGTTATGCCATGCGCGCGCATCACCGACAGGGTGACGCCCCTGCAGATCGCCTCGGCACGGCCGGCAGCATCGTCGACAGACATGTGTGATGCGAATAGCAGGAATTCCTCCCCCCCGACGCGGGCAATCTGAAAGTCGCCTGCCGTGTCCTTGAGGTGATCGGCGAAGGCGACCAGCACGCGGTCGCCCCCCGCATGCCCCAGCTGGTCGTTGATCGCCTTGAACTTGTCCAGATCGACGGCGACGATTGCAATTGAACTGGCCGGGGCGGCTTTCATCGCGTGCATCCGCTCCTCCAGCCCGCGACGGTTCAACACCTTCGTCATCGGGTCCAGCAGGGTCTGGCCGTGCAGGGCATCGGCCAGATCCGACACGAGCACCAGAAGCACCAGGACCCCTGTGCACACGGTCACGACCGGCATTCCGACCAGCGTCAGCCCGGTGAAAACCGCATCGGTGATGCCGCCGTCCAGCCAGACGAACCATGCCGACATCGCCAGCAGCAGCATGTAAATGCCGTAAAGGATTGCAACTGCCCTGACAATGAAGGTCGTCCCCCCCTTTCCGCGCATCGACCGGAAGATGATGACGATCATGGCGATGACCGTCACTGCCGTCAGAAAACGGCCCAAGGCCAAGGCAGGGCCGCTTTGATGAAGCCAGCATCCGACCAGAACAAGAACCGCCACGACGCCGATGCCGATCGTCCCATGGACACGGCGTCCGATACGCGACAGGAACCCGCAGGCCAGCAGGACGGCGCTATTGATCATGGCAATTCGGGCAAGGTAGGCGGCTGCCGCGCCGGAGGCGGGTGCCTCCAGAACGGTCAGGCGGCAGGCATGGCTTGCAGCCAGCAGCACGAACGAAATCGCCCACATCACGACATGCCCTGACAGCCTGTATTCCCGTCGCACGACGACCAGCGTGGTGGCGAACAGCAAGGAGATGACAAAGGCGCTGGCGGAGGTGGTGTATGCAGTGCTCATGCCTTGGTATAGGGGCAGATGATTAAGAACTTCTCAACGTCTCGGAATATGGAACCGCGGTGTCCATGCGGGGCGGTTGGCGGTTTGGCGAAGGGGAGGCAGGCTGGTGACAGATCACCGCCAAAGCCATTGACCGCCCCCCTGTGCAGCCTTGCGCCGAAGGACGCGCGTCGCTGGTGGGCAATCCCCAACCCAAGATTCCCGCGCCCGAAGACATGGCGTCGCCTCGTTCGGCCGCAATACGGGTGCGGCAAACGGCACGAGCCTTTCGCAGACGATCACTCGCGCCAGGCGTCCTTCACCCAAGCCGTCGGCTTCATGTAGTGACGCAGATAGCGCCAGCGGGAGCCGTCCTTGTGCTTGTCCCGAAGGCCGCGCAAGTGCCGCATCAGACCCCATCCGTCCCGTCCCACCCAACCGCCCCGAATCGCATGCTCGGGATGAACGCCGCCGGGAAAGATCACGATCCTCGTATCCTTGGGCAGGCGCGGCGTCAGGAACAGGTTCAACGGGAACGGATGCATGCACTGATAGCGGAAATGCTGCACCCAGCGTTTGGGAAACAGTTCGACCCCGCCGGGGGCGTTGCGCGTGACGAAGCGCTGTTCGTACCGGTATTCGTCAGCGACCGCCTGCGGATCGGCAAGGAACTTTTCCTGCAGGGACACCAGGCTCCCCACGGGAAAGCGGAAGACGGAGGTCTGACCCACACGCTCGAATGGTTTGGCGGGGTTGCGGGCCAGCACCACGCGTTCGGGTTCGGCAAAGGTGAAGAAGTCGTCCAGATTGCCGGTGATCACCAGATCGAGGTCCAGGAACAGGACCGGACCTTCCAGCGTGCCCAAATGTTCGCTCCACAACCGCGCCTTCGGCCATTTGCCCTTGGTGTTGGTCGGCATCACGAAATCGAGGTCCGGCAGCGGCTGGCAATCGACTTCCGGCCGCACGCCTTCGGTGCTGTCGGTGAACAGGGTGAAGGCGAAGGGTGGCGTGATGTTGCGTTCCACCATCGCATACAAACGGTTGATGAAACGCGGGCCGTATTTGGTTCCCCAGTTGATGCAGATGATTTGTTTGATCATTCCGGGGCTCCTTCATGTCCGGCCCGAGGGGTAGCACAGGCCCGAGGGGTGGTCTACTCTCCGCCCGCCATGCATGATAGACGCCCGCCAGACGTTTCCGGAGGCTTGCAATGACCCCGACCCTCGGCCTGTGGTCGCTTTTCGACCGTATCGCATCGCCCCCGCCTCCCGGCGTGGTGACGGGCAAAGGGTTCCGTTCGGGCGGCGACATCGACGCCGACGTGATCATCGTCACCAACTGCGCCTTCGTGGGCGGGAATGCGGCCACCACCATCACGGAATACCTGGCGCTGCGAACTGCAGGACTGGATGTCGTGATCGTGCATTGTCCGGTGAAACGATCGCCATGGAAGCGGCATTGGGTGGCGGAACGCTTCCTGCCTTATCTGGACCGGATCGTGCCAGCCCATGCGGTGCGACGCATCAGGTGCAAGACATTGATCGCACGCGGACCGCGAATGGTCATGACGCCGAACTTCGCGCACCTGATGCGCCGCGTGACGACCGACCGTGCGTTGTATATCGTCAACAACTCCGCCTGGAACGAGAACGGGAAGCCGCTGTTCGATTGGCCGGGCCTGCATCGGCACGCGGCGGTGGACGGAATTGGGCAATCGCTGATCCACCCCATCAGCCCCGTCATCCGGGCGGAGTCCGAAACAGCGTTGCGGGGAACGTCCGTTCCCGACCGGCTGAGCGTGGAGGACTGGCCGCCGTCCTTCCGCACCGAGACGTTCCTGTTCAACCCAAGACCCGTCCTGACCGCCCCCGTCGTGATCGGTCGCCATGCCCGCGACCATGCCGGCAAATGGCTGGAGGATCCGGCAGAGCTGGCCGCCGCCTATCCCGCGCGCCATGATATCGCAGTGTCCATCATGGGCGGGGCTGCCACGGCGGAACGCAGGCTGGGCGCCCTTCCCCGGAACTGGACCGTGCATCCCTTCGGAACCACGGGTGTGGCGGAATATCTGGCCGATCTGGACATCTTCGTCTATTTCCCCGCCCGCACCCGCGACGAAGCGTTCGGCCGCACCATCATCGAAGGCATCCTTTCAGGCCTTCCCGCGATCTTGCCGCCATTCTTCGAGGCGACCTTCGGCGATCTTGCGCTTTACTGCGAACCGGCGGAGGTCGCGGGTGTCATCGACCGCATCGTGGCAGACGATGCGGGGCGGCTGCATTACGCCGCAGCCTGCCGTGACGGGGCGGCTGCGCGATACGGCACCGACACCCTTCTGCGCCGCATGAGAGGAGAAGTGATCGTGCCGCCCGGACTGGATGCACGTGCCTTGGCGTTCCGTCAGGCCGTGATGCCACCCCGCGACCAGTCATCCAACGCGCGGATCACCCCCTCCTGATCTGCGGCGGGCATCGCGTCCAGGCTCTGGATGCAGATGGTGTCGAGCTGGCCTTCGCGCAGCGCATCCAGCACTGCCCTGCGCCTGTTCCCGTCAGCGGTGGGCTTGAGATAGCCCGAGGGGCTGGGATCGCGCACCGTCGCCCCAGCCGCAAGTTCCAGATGGCAGGCAAGCCCGATGGGCGAAAACTGTTCCGGACTGCGGAAACGGTGGGAGATCTGGAACCGCAGCAGATCGGGATGGCTGGCGAAAAACCCCTCGAACGTCGACTTGCGCAGCGGATGCGGCCGGTGCTCGGCCAGAAAGTAACGGTCTTGGAACCCGACGATCCGCGCTGCCTGCTGCTGTGCCTCCTTGAAGCTGGCGCGACGGGGGCCCGGTTTCAGCAGGGTCTTTAAACGTTGGAGGACGGCATTGGGAAAGGCGTGCATCCTGCCGTGCAGGACCGGAATTCCGGATCTGAAGAACAGATCCTCTGTCAGGGGGCGTCCGATGAAGATGTCGTCGTTCAGGTAGATGAACCGTTCCGCCAGACCCGGTATACGGAACAGCATCGTCTCGATGGAGCGGGAGCTGAAGACGGGAAGCAGATCGTCATGGTCGCGGAAGATCTCGCGGTGGTTCACGACACGGACGCGGTCGCGCCAGTCCGGCTGCTTGGCCAGAAGCGCCTCAACCGCAGTAGGCCGCTGATCGTCGGTGACGATGAAGACGCGGTCCACGAACGGGCAGAACTCAAGGATCGACCAGACGCAGTATCCGATTTCCCCCCGACTGGCAAAACGGGTGGCCGAGTGCGCGTTCGAATGGACGGGTCCGTCCTGAAAACGCCGACGTCTGGCGGCATGTGCCGGATCATCCCCGTCGACCCATGTAATGACCGCGTCCATGCCCGCCCCGTGTTTGCACCCAGCCCGTGTTTGCGCGATCCAACTTGACATCGGAAGCTGGTTTTATCAAGTCAGGGGCCTGCCGGAAAAGGGCGCGGACCGCCATCACGTGTTGAAGGATCGGACGACATGACGACACCGGCCACATCCATCCATGCACTTGTCGCGACAGTTCAGCACGCATCTGCCTGTTCGCGGGGACGTGCAGCATGACGTCGGCGATCTCCTCTCCCGGTCGGCGGCTGGATCTGGCGCAGCGCTGGCTGCGCTTCATGCTGTCTGCCTCCGCTCTTAATCCGCATCGGATGACGACCCTGCCGCAGGACATGTTTGCGGGAAAACGGGTCATCATCGTCGGCCCGGCGGAAACCGTCATCGACGATCTTCGCGACGTTCGCGTGGACGACTATGATGTGATCGTGCGCATGAATAACGGTCTGTTCCTTGCGGATGGCGATCCGGAAAGGCTGGGTTCGCGGACGGATGTGCTGTTTCACAACCTGACGGAAACCGGCCCCCGCGGTACGATGCCGATCCCCCCCGACGCGCTGTTGTCGCGGGGTGTGAAGACCTGCATCTTCCCGCATTGGAGCTTCAAGGGAAGCAAGGCCCGCGTCTATCGCAAGCGTGACGAACTGAAGGACAGCGGCGTGGACCTTCGGGTGCCGCCCGTGCGCTTCTGTTCGCGTCTTCGTCATGATCTGGACGGGTTCCAACCGACCGTCGGCACCAGCGCGATCATCTATTTCCTCGGCTGTCCTCTCGCAGAGCTTGCCATCCACGGCTTCACCTTCTTTCAGACCGTATATCAGGCCGGGTACAACGATACGGTGCGCACGCAGGAGGATGCCCGCAAATGGGTCGCCGCCTCCGAGGTGCATGACGCGGCACGCGAAAGACGGCTGATCTCCCGCCGCGTGGCGGAGATGCGGATGGCGGGTATGAAGATCGAACTGGGGCGGAACGTAGGTCCCTATCTTCGGGAAGGCGCAGACCTGCCCATGTGATGCGGGTCGAGCGGGACGCCCGTCAATCTGCAGGCATGGCACCCATAGCATCCAGTCCACAGCCGATCATGATCATGGGCATTGCGGCCGAACAGGCACGGGGGTCATAATGGTTCTTCGCGGGCCGACCGATGGGAAACGCCATGAGAATTCTTCTTGTCGAGGATCATGCCGACCTGTCGGACATGGTATCGGACCATCTTGCGGGTGCGGGCTTCGCCGTGGATGTCGCGGCCTCCGTGGAGCAGGCCCTTCATGCTATGCGCATCGTGGACTACGACCTCCTCGTCCTTGACCTGGGGCTTCCCGACGGCGACGGGATGGAGGTTCTGGCCTTCACGCGGCGTGACAGGCGCAGGCGCAACATGCCGGTTCTCATCCTTACCGCGCGGGACGACATGGAAAGCCGCATCAACGGGCTGAATGCGGGCGGTGACGACTATCTGGTCAAACCCTTCAGCCTGCCGGAACTGGTGGCACGCATAAGGGCGGTCCTGCGAAGGCCGGGCGCACGGGAAAGCCGTGTCATCGAATACGGTGACGTGGAATTCGACATCCCCGGTTGCACGGCCCATGCGGGCGGCAGGCTTCTGGAGCTTGCGAAGAAGGAATTCGCCCTGCTGGAGGAGCTGATCAGGGCCGCCCCCGGCATCGTGATAAAGGACAGGCTGGAAGATCGTCTTTACGCCTTCCACGAGCCGGTTACCCCCAATGCCATAGAGGCCATCGTGTCCCGGCTGAGAAAGAAGATCGCCTCCAACCACGCGCAGGTGCGTATAGAGACGGTCCGCGGGCTGGGATACAGGATGATTTCCGGCAGGGATCCGAACGATGCTTGAAAGCTTGCGCGGTCGGCTGATGCTGGTGATGGCCATCGTCTTTTCCCTCGGGGTAGGGAACGTGGTCATCTACCTTCTCGATCTCGACAACGAGGTGCGGGCCCATGTCCTGCAGGAACAGATCGACACGTTGCTGGCGGCGCGGCCGCAGGGGGCCGACGGGTCCTTCATCGACACGCTTCCGCTGCGGTTTTCCGAATCCGACTGGCGCTATGCACTTTACGATCCCGAGGGTCGGCTGATGGGAACAAGGCCTGCCGACCAGCCCCCCCTTCCCTTCATGCGTCCCGCTGCCGAAACCGATTATGCGAAAACCGCAAGCGAGGCGCGGGCTTTGCCGAACGGACAAATACTGGCCATCCGGCGGAACGACTGGTCCGATTGCGAGGAGCTGTGCCAGATATTCCGCGAACGTCTTGCAGGCTCGGCGGCCCTGATTGTCGTGTTGGCGGCCATTTCCCTCCTGTCGATGCTGCTGTTCGCGAACTGGATCCTGACATCGATCAAACGAGCGACAGTGCTGGCCGCGACCATAGGGCGCGACAATCCGGATCAGCGCATTCCACTGGAAGGCTTGCCCAAGGAAATCCTGCCTCTCGCCGCCGCCGCGAACACGGCGTTCGACCGTTTGGCTGAAGCCTACGTGATGGAAAAACGGTTCACGGCGGATGCGGCCCATGAATTGCGCACACCGCTGACGGTTCTGGATCTGCGGATCCAGAAGGCGCGGCTGACGAACACCCCCGACTGGGGTGCCATCACCGGCGACATGATCCAGATGCGTCGTCTCATCGATCAGCTGCTGGATCTGGCGCGAGCGGACCGTGACGACAGTCCGGGGCCCGATCATTTCCCCATTCCGCTGGCACGGGCCGTCCGACAGGCCGCCGCGGATATCCATCCGGCATACGAAGCCCGTGGCAGACATCTGGAAATGGATCTGGAAGAAGGTCTGCATCTTCGTGACGGCAGCAACCAGCTTCGGCAGGCCATGCGCAACCTGCTGGAAAATGCCCTGAACCACGGGCAAGGGATCGTGCATGTGCAACTCGCGGCATCGGCGGAGAGCCAAGCCCAAATCATCATCAGCGACGAAGGCCCCGCCGTATCCGTGCAGGAGGGCGAGAAGTTCTTCGAACGCTTCAGCAAGGGGCGTCAGAGCAGGAATGGCTCCGGCCTCGGCCTTGCCATTGCGCGGACGATCGTGCGCAATCTTGGCGGAACCCTCACGATGGGGTCGGCCGCGACCTTCACGCTTGTCATCACCCTGCCCCTGCACGACATGCGGGGGTGACCATTCGCCGGTCCGGCCAGGCAGACCCATCGGCCTTTCTTTGCCGGGGTTCGGTCCGACGGGAAATCCATCAGGTTCGCGTCAGGGAGCTGATGTATCTCCGTTTCTTTGCAGGGGTCCAGATGGCCCCTACACAGCAAGATGCCGCGCTTGCAGCAGTGAATAATGGCCTTTCCCGTTGGGGTGATCTTAGATGAGACATGATCTTTCCATGCAGGCAGGACATCGGACCACGGTCGACAATGCAGAACGAGGATGCCGGGAGTGAGTCGTATCAAGTGCCGCAAGGCGATCGCATTCTGCTGCAACGAAGCCTATCGACCCTATGCACTCTTTGCAGCCTACCGGATCGCTACCCTGCGCAAGGAAAAAGACTTCGACATCTACATCTGCGATGCTGAGGCGTTCGACATTCCGCCCGCGCTGTCAGATCTCGGCATCGCGTCGCTGGCATTGAACCCCGGTATGCATTTCGCGGGCCTGTCGACCGATGACCGGCGCTGCAACAGCGCCTATTATCGCCTGTTGCTCCCGTCCCGTCTGGGGGAGGCGTATGATCGCATTCTATACCTTGATGCGGACATCCACGTTCAGGGCGGGGACTTCTCGCGGCTGCTGGAACTGGATCTTCACGGGTCCCCCATCGCTGCCGTACGCGACAATCCGCAATGGCGAACACCCGGTCGGCTCCCCAAGGATTTCAAGGCTCTGGATCTGCCTTATGCACCTTATTTCAACAGTGGCGTCATGGTCATCGACACGGCTACTTGGAAAGACAAGGCCATCGATGATCGCATCGCGTCATGCCGGTCTCAATACGGAAAGTCGTTGAAGCGTCACGACCAGACCCTTCTGAACGCGGTGCTGCACGGCGATTGGGCGGAGATATCCCCTGTCTGGAACTGGCAATACAGCAAGGCTGCAAGGTTGCATGAAGCGCTGGTCAGCGCCAATATCATCCACTTCATCGGACGCGAAAAACCTTGGAACGCGACCGACGGCTCACTGGCACCGCGATTTGGAAGGGATCTTTCCAGATTTCTGGCCGATCATCTGCCAGTGACCCCGGAGATATCTGCAACTCAGCCCATTGATTTGCGAAACAAGTCGGTAATCTCCATGCTTCTTCGCCATGTCTGGAACCGGCGGAAGATGGCGCGGTATCTGGATCTTTTCCGGGATGAATATGTTGCGGTAAAGGCGCGACCGCGGCCTGCGCGTGTTTCCATAAGCGGTCTGGCGTCACTGCGGCGCAAGGTCCGCGAACAGGGCCTCGGCTTTTCGCCCGATCCCCTGAATGTGCAGCGTCCCCCGACATGCAAATAAAAGCCCCGCACTATGGCGGGGCCTTTTCGCTCTAGTCGTCAAATCAGACGTCGTTGCCGAGTTTACCTTTGACGGTGCCAGAGACGTCTTGCGCAGTCCCCTTGGCTTTCTGGGCTTTGCCTTCGGACTGCAGCTTCGAGTTGTCCGTCATCTCGCCCACGCCGTCCTTGATGCTGCCTGCCAGTTTGTTTGCAGCAGCTTTGGCTTTGTCTACCATCTCGCCCATCGTACCATTCTCCACATTCATTCTATGTTCAGGCAACGCAGCGTGCGCCAGACCTGTTCCTCCCACGTCCTACGCGAACCCTCACCTCTGCGTTACCGGTGCAAACTGGCGACCGGCACGAACCCATCGTGGCAGGTTTGATCGACACCCCATGCGCTGCAGCATTGCCTTGAAGGCAATCCTGACCGGCCATATCATCGGCCTATCTGCAGACCGGGGGGACGATGGGCAGGGCAATTGGCTACATGGTCCTGGGCATCCTGTGCTTCACCCTTATGGACGCCACCGCCAAACATCTGGTGGAAACAGGATACCCTACCATACAGGTCGTCTGGGCGCGGTATGCGGGCCAGATTGCGGTCGTATTGCTGCTGGTGAACTACAGATTTCCCGCAGCCTTCCGGACGCGACATCCTAGGGTCCAGATCCTCCGCTCCCTTCTGCAATTCGGATCAACGGCCTTCTTCTTTCTGTCGCTTGGATTCATCGGACTTGCGGAAGCGACGGCCATCGCTGATACGAATCCCGTTCTGATCTCTCTGGGGGCCGCGCTTTTTCTTGGCGAGAGGTTGGGCCCCCGCCGCATCATCGGAATCATGCTGGCATTGGCCGGCGCGATGATCGTGATCCGCCCAGGTACGGATCTTTTCACGCCTTCCGCCCTCCTGCCCTTTGGATGTGCGGTCTGCTATGCTGGCCATGCACTGGCGACCCGCTGGATCGGCAGGTCTGATCCGCCGCAGACTTCCATGCTGTGGTCCGCCCTGGTAGGCGTCATCGTGACGACGATCGCCCTGCCCTTCGACAACATGTCCGTGGCCGCAAGGGACATCTGGGCTTTCGTGGCCATCGCATTGCTGGGAAGCACCGCACAATTATTCATATTGCGGGCGTTTTCCAGCGGCGAGGCGTCGGCGATCGCACCCTTTGGTTATACCGGAATCGTCTTCGCTACGATTTGGGGGCTGTTATTTTTCGGTGAGTGGCCCGACGGTTGGACGGTTGTTGGCATCACGGTCATCATATCCGCCGGTCTTTATGTCTGGTATCGTGAGACCCGGCAGTCGGACCAGTCACTGACATAGCCCCGCCTCCGTATATCAGGCGTGAGTTGGGATCGTCACCGAATATTTAGAAACGCTGCAGGCCGTCAGGAAAGGCAAACCACATCCTTGGGTGCGCCTTCCGAATGGCTTTGACTGCAGCAGTCGATCACTGTGCCGTTGCCCATAAATATGATCTCCGGCGACTGTCGCTGCGCCTGGTTGAGACTTCATCAGGCGGCTGCAATACGCAGACTGGCAGGCCAAGCTGATACCGATGCCAAGTGGCGATAGGTGAAAATGATATGAAGAATCACAAGACGAAAGAGTTTTCGACTTGGCTGAACTGGAATACAGCCATGGTTCCCGATGTCTGAAGGCCTGAACTATCTGATGATAATTGGCGGAGAGAGAGGGATTCGAACCCTCGAGACGGTTCCCCGCCTACACACTTTCCAGGCGTGCGCCTTCGACCACTCGGCCACCTCTCCGCAATGGGGGGTCAATAGCGTGATATGCTTGTGATAGGCAAGAGCTTTTCTGCAGGAATTCGCGCTGCAATCATATGCTTTTTTCCGAACTTCCCAACTCTGACGGGTACGGGCAAAAAAACTTCGGACTTATGCAGATTTATCGTTTCATGCCCTAGACAGGCATGGAAACCATGGGTATGAACCCCCTCGTGTTCCGGCGTAGCTCAGCGGTAGAGCAGTTGACTGTTAATCAATTGGTCGTAGGTTCGATCCCTACCGCCGGAGCCAATCAATCCGTAAGGCGTTGATTTTGCTACAGTTTAAGTCTAGCCTTGATGGCCCGTATTGTCAGGTCAACAAGCTTTTTACGCAACAAGGCGTAAGCATATTCCCCTATATTGACAAAATGAACTTAGCTTCGGCCCGATCATTATGATCTGGCTCCGCCTTGTGCAAATCGAACGACTTGGCAAATGCTCCACCAAAAGCGGGGTGATCCTGCCCTGGGTTTTCACCTCCTGACTGCGTTCGTTTCCTGCATGCAATGGTCGCATTTGACGCAGTTGCTTGGCGGAACAGCCCGTCTCCTTGCGGGGTTAACCCATCGCACCACGATGGAAGAGGAACATTCATATGCTTCGCACAGCAGTCATCGCTACATTCATGTCCATGCCCGTTGCCGCGCTGGCGCAGTCGGCATCTCCGTTTACCTTGCCCGACCTGCCCTATGCTGCCAACGCTCTGGAGCCAGTGATCAGTGCCCAGACGATGGAGCTGCACCATGGCAAGCATCACAAGGCCTATGTCGACAACCTGAACAAGGCGATCGAGGCCGGAGACGCCCCCGCCGACACAACGATAGAGGAGCTCGTGGCAAACGCGGGCACCTTTACCCCTGCGGTCCGCAACAATGCGGGAGGTCACTGGAACCACACCTTCTTCTGGGACTCCATGGCCCCCGTTGACGAAACGGGCGAAATGTCTGCCGAGCTTTCCGAAGCGATTACCGAAGTCTATGGGTCGGAAGAAGCCTTTCGCACCGCATTTCAGGATGCAGGTGTGGCGCGCTTCGGGTCCGGATGGGTCTGGCTGATCGTGAACGAAAGCGACAAGCTGGAGATCACCACCACCCCCAATCAGGACAACCCGCTGATGGACGTTGCCGAAACGCAGGGCACGCCCCTTCTAGGCAATGACGTGTGGGAACACGCCTATTACCTGACCTACAACAACCGGCGCCCCGAATATCTGAGCGCGTGGTGGGACGTGGTGGATTGGACCAAAGTGTCCGAACGATACGAGGCCGCACTGGCTGAATGACGCCACCCTGAAGGTGACGGGGCCGGACCATCCGTATCCGGCCCCGTCACCCCGTTTAGGGCTTGATGGGACCAGCCGAACGGATCGCAAAGGGGCTGCCGCCCCGGCCCTTGACCTGATCGGTCGAGTGGGGGCATGCTCAGATATCAGAAAATCTCACGTTCAATGATCATGATCTCCGCCCTCGCCCAGGTCGGGTTTGCCGTTGGTCAGGGTATCGTGGTCGGGGACAAGCTGCCTGATCCATCTCCAGTGACATAATCATGATCGTCGGTGCGGACGTCTTGTCGTTTCAGGTCTACCGCCGATCATCCTGACACCGGACAGACGGCCCCGACCGGTCCTGATGCTTCAAGTGTCAGGTAGCATTCATCATTCGCCTGCTTCAGACCTGACAGCTTGCACATGCAGCGGCGCATCCAGTTCATAAACCAGTCCAGACGCGTGGAAGACAAGTTCCGCCGTTCCGTCCATGTCCGATGGAGTGACCGTCTCGATGATCGTGGACCCGAACCCACGTCGTTCGGGTTCGGCCACCGGCGGCCCTCCGATTTCTTGCCATCGGAAGCGGAAACGATCCCGTGCAGCACCGGTTATCTTCCAGGAAATATCGATGGCCCCGCCTTCAGCAAGCAACGCACCGTATTTGAGGGAGTTCGTGGCAAGCTCATACAGCGCAAGTGTCAGCGCCGAGACGCCACGTTCATCCAGCACGATATACGGACCACTGATACGGAGATCGTAGGCGCGGAATGCCTTCAACGCCTCCGTCACGACCCCTTTCAGTTCCATGCTCGCCCAGCTTTCCTGCGTCAGCATGTCCTGGGCGGCCGACATGGCCCGGATACGTCCTGCGACCTTCCGGCGTGCATCATCCATATCCGTGGCCCCCTTGAGGGAATGGGTGAAGACGGCTTGCGCAGTGGCGAGAGAGTTCTTGACGCGATGCACCAGTTCGCGCGCCAGCACCTTGCGATGCTCTTCTGCCTCTTTACGACTTGTGATGTTCTGAGACACGCCCACGATTGTGGTCGCCTGCTCCTCCACATCGGTGACAACGTATCCCCGGATTTCAATCCAGCGGCGTTCTCCGTCGGGGGTGATCACCTGATATTCGACATGAAGGTCCGATCCGCTGGCAATGCAAGCCTCGAGCGCCTTCGTGAAAGGCTCCCTGTCTTCGGGCGCGATGATGTTCCACAACTCGGCTGCACCAAATCTTTCGGTGGACGATACCCCGTAGTTTTCTCGGCAGACGTTCGACACGATAAGATGGTTTGTCCTGACATCCAGTGTCCAAGTGCCCATGCTTGCTGCGCCAAGGATGAAGCGCAGACGCGCTTCGGTTATGGACAGATCGCGCATCCGGGTGGCGATCTCGATTTCCAGATCGCTCTGTGCCCTTGTTAGTTCGGTCAGGCGGTTTCGTTCGGGGGACACGTCGAACTGGGACGCAAAGAAATGCGTGAGTTCTCCTGCCTTGTTGAACACCGGAGACACCAACAGCCGGTTCCAGAAGGAAGAACCGTCCTTGCGGTAATTCAACAAGTCCAGTTCGATGCTTTCCAACAACGCGACTGCGTTGCGTATCCGCGTCACGTCGTCGCGATTGGTCCCCGGACCCTGAAGAAACCGGCAGTTCTTGCCCAACAGATCCGCACGATCATACCCGGTCAGCTTCAGAAAAGCATCGTTCACGAAGATGATGGGATTATCCGGTTGATGGGGATCCGTAATGATCATCGGCATCCGCGTGGCCGCCACCGCGGCAGCGTAAGGGCCGCCCGTCTCCATCTCCGGAAAAGAGAGAGTGCTTGTATCCGCGTTCGAAATGTCCAATCCGGGCCCTTCATGCGTGAACCCTCGTCGGGTTACCGAAACCTATAGACGATCTCGGCTACTGCCGAAAGCTAGAGTTCGGGTGAATGTCGGCGTCGTCCCGTGACCCACACGACAAGCTTAAATCGTTGCCTCGGGCAGCCAAACCGGGTCGCCCGCTGCCACAAGCGAAGACCGCCCGAAGGCGGCCTCAAGGAAATCGACACGTTACGAAACCTTTGCCCCGAACGGCAGCAACTATGCCACGAGCGACGGAACTAATGCGTCCAGGCGCCTTTGCGGTTGCTTGCGAAATTCTCACCATACCCACCCTGACGGATGTTGGCCTTGCGCGACTGTTCGGGCTGCACCTCCACCTCGATGCCATTTTCGCGTGCATAGGTTTCTGCCGCCTCTAGCGTGTCGAACCGCAGGCGTACCTGCTTTTGCGTATCGTCGGAAGAGGTCCATCCCATCAGCGGGTCGATCTCACGCGCCGATGCCGGGGCGTAATCCAGCACCCACTCTTTCGTCTTGGCAAGGCCGGACTGCATCGCCGTCCGGGCCGGCTTGTAGATTCGTGCGCGCATATCGCTTCTCCTGTTGCCACATTTTGCGAAATCCTGCCCGCCCCTGCAAGCCGCCATCTTGAACCGGAACAAATACAGATCAAATTAGATCCCGACAAAGGATGTGCCGATGCCCCATAACAATTCCAACATGCCGATGTTCCGACCGGACGTCCTGACCCGCCCCAAGCTGGAGGGGGGCAAACAGTTCGTGATGAGCACGCCGTTCCAGCCCGCCGGTGACCAGCCGACGGCCATCGCGGAACTGTCGGCGGGTGTGCGGAACGGCGAACGCGATCAGGTGCTGCTGGGCGCGACGGGTACCGGCAAGACCTTCACCATGGCCAAGATCATCGAGGAAACGCAGCGCCCTGCGATCATCCTTGCCCCGAACAAGACGCTGGCCGCCCAACTTTACGGAGAGTTCAAGGGCTTCTTCCCGGACAACGCCGTCGAATACTTCGTCAGCTACTACGACTACTACCAACCCGAGGCCTACGTCGCGCGGTCGGACACCTACATCGAAAAGGAATCGCAGATCAACGAACAGATCGACCGCATGCGCCACTCGGCCACGCGGGCGCTTCTGGAACGTGACGATGTGATCATCGTGGCCTCCGTCTCTTGCATCTATGGCATCGGGTCGGTGGAGACGTATTCGGCCATGACGCAGGATCTGGTCGTTGGTACCAGCTACAACCAGCGCGAGGTCATCGGGGAACTGGTGTCGCAGCAATACCGTCGCAACGATCAGGCCTTCACGCGGGGCAGCTTCCGCGTGCGGGGCGATGCGATCGAAGTCTGGCCCGCCCACCTTGATGACCGCGCGTGGCGTTTCAGCTTCTTCGGGGAAGAACTGGAAAGCATCGTCGAATTCGACCCGCTGACGGGGGCAAAGACCGACAGCTTCCAGCAGATCCGCATCTATGCCAACAGCCACTACGTCACGCCGCGTCCGACGATGCAGCAGGCCGTGAAGGGCATCAAGGGCGAGCTTGCGATGCGTCTTGAACAGCTTGTCGGAGAGGGCAAGCTGCTGGAGGCACAGCGGCTTGAACAGCGCTGCGCCTTCGATATCGAGATGCTGGAAGCGACGGGCGTCTGCAACGGGATCGAGAACTATTCCCGCTATCTGACGGGCCGCGCGCCGGGCGAGCCGCCACCCACCCTGTTCGAGTTCATTCCCGACAATGCCATTGTCTTCGCTGACGAATCCCACGTTTCGGTCCCGCAGATCGGCGGCATGTACAAGGGCGACTATCGGCGCAAGTTCACGTTGGCCGAACACGGGTTCCGCCTGCCCTCCTGCATGGACAACCGCCCCCTGAAGTTCGAGGAGTGGGACGCGATGCGTCCGCAATCCGTCTTTGTCTCCGCCACCCCTTCGAAGTGGGAGCTGGAACAGGCGGGCGGCGTGTTTTCGGAACAGGTGATCCGTCCCACGGGCCTGCTGGACCCGATGGTGGAAATCCGCCCCGTGGATATGCAGGTGGACGATCTGTTGGACGAGATCCGTCGTGTCAGCGCCCAAGGTCTGCGAACGCTGGTTACCGTCCTGACCAAGCGCATGGCCGAGGATCTGACCGAATACTTCCATGAACAGGGCATCCGCATCCGCTACATGCACTCGGATATCGACACGATCGAGCGGATCGAGATCCTGCGCGATCTGCGTCTGGGGGCCTTTGACGTGCTGGTCGGCATCAACCTTCTGCGCGAAGGGTTGGATATTCCGGAATGTGGACTGGTGGCGATCCTCGACGCGGACAAGGAAGGGTTCCTGCGATCCGAGACATCCCTGATCCAGACAATCGGACGCGCCGCGCGGAACGCCGACGGTCGCGTCATCATGTATGCCGACCGCATCACCGGCAGCATGGAACGTGCGATGGGTGAAACGGAACGGCGTCGCGAAAAACAGCATGCCTACAACGTCGAACACGGCATCACTCCCCAGACCGTTCGCAAGAACGTGGAGGATGTGCTGGCGGGCCTGTGGAAGGGCGATACCGACCAGTCGCGGATCACCACCAAGGTGGACAAGCCTATGATCGGCTCCAACCTCGCAGCCCATCTGGACGCGATGCGGCTTCAGATGCGCAAGGCTGCCGAGAACCTCGAATTCGAGGAGGCCGCCCGCCTGCGCGACGAGGTAAAGCGGCTTGAAGCCGTGGAACTGGCAGTGGCTGACGACCCTATGGCCCGCCAGTCGGCGGTTGAGGAAGCGCAGGAGGCGGCAATTGCAGGTTCAGGCCGTTCCACCGCCGGTCGCGCAGGTCAACGGGGCGGCAACAAGCGCCGCAAGCGCTAAGAACACGATCGTGTTGGAACCTTTTTAAAAACATGGCGTTGGGGTGCCGCAACAATCGAAGGAACTCATCATGCGCAAACTCACGCTTCTCCCGATCCTCGCCCTCGTCGCAATGGCCGCCTGCAACACGGTCGAAGGCGCTGGTCAAGACATCTCGACCGCTGGCACCGCGATCAGCTCCACGTCGCGCGACGTGGCCGCCCAGCCCTGATCCAAATCCTGCGTCCATCGAAAAGGCCGGTCTTGCGACCGGCCTTTTGCATTTGGAACATTCGTCCGGTCAGTGTGCCGTGGTGACGAACCGGGTGTCCAGATAGGCAGCCACGGCTTCCGACCCGCCTTCGGTGCCGTATCCGCTGTCCTTGATCCCGCCGAACGGCGTTTCCGGCAGCGCCAGCCCCACATGGTTGATTGACAGCATCCCTGTTTCCACTCCGCTGGACAATCGTTCGACTGCCTCGTGGCTGCGGGCATAAGCATAGGCGGCCAAACCGAATTCCAGCCGGTTCGCCTCTGCGATCATTTCATCAAGCGAGGACATGCGGTTGACGATTGCGACCGGGCCGAAGGGCTCCTCGTTCATGATGCGGGCGGACAGGGGAACATCGGCCAGCACCGTCGGTTCGAAGAACCAACCCTTGTTGCCGATCCGATGGCCGCCGGTGACAAGACGCGCACCCTTCTCGACGGCATCGCCGATCAGCTCCTCCATCATGGGGATACGGCGTTCATTGGCCAACGGGCCCATTTCCACGCCCTCTTCAAAACCGTTGCCGACCTTGATCTTCTGCAGGCCTGACGAAAACGCGTCAAGGAAGTTGTCGGAGATCTTCTGGTCCACAAGGAAACGCGTGGGCGACACGCAGACTTGTCCTGCGTTGCGCGTCTTGCTGACGGCCATTTGCGCTGCGGCCTTTTCCCAATCGGCATCGCCTGTGATGATGACCGGCGCATGACCACCCAGTTCCATCGTGGCACGCTTCATGTGCTGACCCGCCATGCCGGCCAATAGCTTGCCCACCGGCGTGGACCCCGTGAAGCTGATCTTGCGGATGACAGGATGCTTGATGAGGTATTCCGAAATCTCTGCCGGAACGCCATAGACGAGGCCGATCACACCTGCGGGAACGCCCGCATCGGCAAAGGCGCGGATCAGCTCGGCGGGGGATGCCGGCGTTTCCTCGGGTGCCTTCACGATGATGGAGCAGCCCGCCGCCAGCGCCGCCGACAGCTTGCGCACGACTTGGTTGATGGGGAAGTTCCAGGGCGTGAATGCAGCGACGGGGCCGACCGGATGCCGGACCGCCATCTGCTGCACGCCGGGCGCGCGGGCCGGAATGATCTGGCCATAGGTGCGGCGTGCTTCCTCGGCGAACCAGTCGATGGTGTCGGCGGCACCCAAGACTTCCGCCTTGGCCTGGGCCAGCGGCTTGCCCTGTTCGCGTGTCATCATGGGGGCGATGGTATCTGCACGTTCGCGCATGATGTCGGCCGCGCGGCGCATCAGCTTGGAACGGTCGAACGCCCCCATCCTGCGCCATGTGTCGAACCCTGCAAGCGCCGCCTCAAGCGCTTCGTCAAGATCAACGGTCTTGGCATGGGCAACGGTGCCGATCTGTTCTTCCGTGGCAGGATCGATGACTGGAATCGTGTCGCCCGCACGTGCAGGGCGCCATGTGCCATTGATGAACAGATGGGTGTCGGGATAAGTCATATCAGTTCTTTCGGAGGGGCGCCCCGGATCGGGCGCACTTGTTCGGATGGGGGAAAGGTGGTCCCGTCCCCCCTGACAGTCAACCCGCCCGACGTCCCAACCTCGTGTCCGGGCGTGAGAGGATGAGGTATCCGACCACTCCGGACAGGATCGATCCCATCAGGATGCCGATCTTCACCCGGTCCTGCAACGCGGGATCGTCGAAGGCCAGAAGGCCGATGAACAGGCTCATGGTAAAGCCGATCCCGCACAGGATGGCCACACCCAGCACCTGCCGCCACGACGCACCGGCCGGAAGGTCGACCACACGCAGGCCGACCAGCAATGCCACCGACCCGAACACACCCACCAGTTTGCCCAGAAACAGCCCGAGAGCGACGCCAAGCGTCAAAGGCGCGGACAGGACCGCATAATCCACGCCTGTGAAGGACACGCCCGCATTGGCGAACCCGAAGATCGGCACGATGACGAAGGCCACGGGCTTTTGCAGCAGATGCTCCAGCCTGTGCAAGGGGGACTGCTCCGGCGTCGCTTCCGGCCTGGAAGGCGTCCGCGTGATCGGAATGCACAAGGCGAGGATTACCCCCGCCAGGGTCGCATGGATGCCGGAACGGAAGACGAAAATCCACAGCACCACCCCAAGGATCAGGTAGGGCCACAAGCTTTGCACGCCTCGCCGGTTCAGCATGACAAGCACCGCGATCACCGCCGCCGCCGCCGCCAGGTCGGGAAGCGACAACCCGCTGGTATAGAACAGCGCGATGATCACGACCGCGCCCAGATCGTCGATGATTGCCAAGGCGGCGAGGAACACCTTCAGCGACACCGGCACACGCCGCCCCAGCAACGACAGTACCCCCAACGCGAAGGCGATATCCGTGGCCGAAGGAATAGCCCAGCCACGCAGGGCCGCCGGATCGGCATGGTTGAACGCGATGAAAATCAGCGCGGGCACGGCCATGCCGCCCAGCGCCGCGACGCCGGGCAGGATGCGACGCGGCCATGTGGACAGTTGCCCGTCCGTCATCTCCCGCTTGATTTCCAGCCCGACCATCAGAAAGAATGCGGCCATCAGCGCGTCGTTGATCCAGTGCTGGACGCTCAGCGGACCAATATATTCGTGCAGGCCGTTGAAATAGACCAACTGCAGGGGCGAATTCGCCACGATGATGGCAAGCACGGCCACCACCATCAAGATGATGCCGCCTGCGGATCCGCTTGCCAGAAAGGCGCGGAAGCTGCGGTTGCCCTTTCCGCCTTGATTAGGTGTCATGTCTCCGGATCCCCGTTTGGTGAAGGTTGCATTGGGTCTCCGTTGCAGGGATGCGGTCCGGTACACGCAGCACATACCGGGGCCGTGGCATGATAGTCACCACGGCCCCGGCGTCCATGTGCAATCAGCAGGTCGGACGTGATCGGTCAGGCGTCGCCGGGCTGCCGCCCGCTGCGACGATCCCAGGGTGCGGATATGCGACACCCTTCACAGATCTCCGCCAAGGCTGCGCGAAGCCCTTCTTCCAGCGTGGGATGATAGATGGGCTGGTTCAGAAGGTCGGCTGCCGTCATCCCCGCCCCGATGGCCAAGGCAAAGTAATGGCCGATATGCTCTGCCTCAGGAATGCACAGTGTGGCTGCAAGGATCCTTCCGGTATCATCCGCCTCGAGGCGGACAAATCCGGCATTCCTTCCCTCTATCCGTGCGCGTCCCTGATCGGAATAGTCGGCATGCCCTATCACTGTCTTCGCGCCCTCCGGCACCTTGCCGACCACCGCCACGTTCGGGTGGGTGAAGGTGATGGCCAGCGGCACCTTCTGCTGCGCCTTCTGCACTTCGGGATAGCTTGCCGCATTGGCCCCGGCGATGGTGCCTTCAGCCGTCGCCTCGTGCAGCAGAGGGCGATCATGATCCGCATCGCCCGCGATGAAGATCGAGGAGTTGCCGCACTGCATCGTGTCCCGATCGTAGATCGGCACTCCGTGATCGTTCAGTTCCAGCCCCGTCGCCTCAAGGTTCAGCTCCTTCAGGTTGGGCGGTCGGCCAACGGCCACAAGCACTTTTTCGGCATGAAAGGCCCCCGCCTCCCATTCGATGACCGCCGCATCACCTTCGGGCCGGGGGCGTGGCGATACGTCCAGATGGACATCCATCTCTGCCCGCAGCAGATCCACCATGCGCTGGGCCTCGCTTCCCTTCAGCCCCGCAACGGAACCTCCTTCGTCGAACAGTGCAACCTTGACGCCCAGCCGCGCGAATGCTTGCGCCAGTTCCGTCCCCACAGGCCCACCGCCGATGACGGCGAGAGACTTGGGGAGATCCTCCATCTCGAACACGGTATCCGTTGTCATGGCCACGCTGCCCAACGCCTGATACGCTTCAGGCACAAGGGGGGAGGAACCGGTGGCGATGACGATAGCCTTTGCCCGCACCTCCTGCCCCGTGTCGAGTGTCAGGGTGGTGGCCGACGTAAAACAGGCCTTCCCCATCAGCTTCATCGGGATGTCCTCGAAACCCTCTTTCACCCCGTTAACGAAATGATCGCGCAACCTTCGGACCCGCTGCATAACCGCGCGGCCGTCGACCTGCGGATTGGCCAGGATGCCGAAGTCTTCGGCGGTGCGGGCGGCATGGGCCACCTCTCCCGACTGGATCAGGACCTTTGACGGCATGCAGCCAACGGCAGCGCAGGTGGTGCCGCGAAATGCCGGATCAATGATGACGGTGCGCGCGCCGGCCTTGCGTGCATGGCGTTCGGCAGCCAGACCGGCGGTTCCTGCGCCGATCACTGCCACATCGCACTCGATTGGGGTCATGGAAACTCTCCTTCACGTGGAAACACGCATTGCGCTGACCCGGTTCCGGTGGAACCCCTGCCTGCGAGACGTGTTGATCCCGAAAGGAGAGTGTCATGACCCACAAGGAAGATCCGCATCACGAAGCCGAAGACGTGCAAGAGGAACGCGCCCGCGCTGCCACCACCGAAGAGGAGCGCCGCAAGATCAAGGAACAGCCCATCGAGCCCATGCTGAACGAGCATGGCCGCGGCACAAAGGAATGGGACTGACCTCTGTTGGCATGGCTTGTCGAATACGCGCCGCTGATTTCGGCAGTGATGTCGGGCGTGACGGCGACGATCTGGATCGTGTATCTGAATGTCTTCCTGTCCAGCTATCGTCGGCAGCACCGCCCCTCGATCCTTATCACTGCTGCTGGCGGCAAAGGGATGAACGCACATTGCTTCGTCACCAACCTCGGGCTGGAACCGGTGTTCCTCCTCGATTTGATCCTGGACGTGACGCTGCAGGATGGGCGAACTTTTCGCGCGATCATTCCCGAACGGAACGAACGCCATGCCGAAGGAAATGACGATGATGCGCGCGCAGCCACCAATATCGGCCCCTTGGGCAGCGCCGAGGAAAAGGATGTCGGACGTTTCCGCACCCTGATCGCCCGTGCCTGTGCCGAAAACCCCGACATGCGCGAGGATATGCCGTTCAGCTGTCTTGAGATCACGGTCGTTTGCGTCACTGCAAGCCGTGCCGCCCTTTACGGGGCATCGCGGCGATACGTGATAAGCCGTGACCATGCCGGATCGACCATCCTGCGCCCGACCACCATCACGGCCAGACAGATCGACGGATGGTTTGCCCGTCGTGCCATTGCGCGGGAATTGCGCAAGGAACTGGGCACGACCAACCCCCTTTAGAACGCTGCCTTGTAGATGTTCAGGACATCGACTTCGGACATATGTTTTGGATTGTTGTCCATCAGGCGGCGGATGGCATGGGCATCAGCCGCGAACCGGGGCAGCTGGTCTTCGATTGCGCCGTGTCGCGACAGTTTCATCTCCACCCCCAACCCTTCGCAGAAACCGTATGCGGCAGTCAGCAGATCGCCCTGGAGCCCTAAGGCGCGGACCACCTCCGCAGTCTTGCCTGCCACTACGCTTTCGTTGAACGCAAGCACGTGCGGGAAGATGATCGCGTTTGCCAGCCCATGCGGCAGATGCAACAGCGTACCCAGCGGATAAGCCAGCGCGTGACCTGCCGCCGTATTCACCGGACCAAGGCAGATCCCGCCATAGAACGAGGCGAGCATCATGCCTTCCCGTGCCTCCGTATCGGTGCCGTCCCTTACGGCGCGGGCAAGGAAGCGACCCACGAGGTCGATCCCCATGCGGGCAAAGCCGTCGATGACCGGATGGGCGTTCTTGTTGGTAAAGGCTTCCACGCAATGGGCCATCGCGTCAATACCGGTGGCAGCCGTTACCGCAGACGGCACGCTGAACGTCAGTTCGGGGTCAAGCACGGCCATGTCCGCCGCCAGATGCGGACTTTCCACCGCGATCTTGGCCCCCGACCCCGGCTCCGTGATCAGGGCGCGGATGCCGGCCTCCGATCCGGTGCCAGCGGTCGTCGCCACCTGCACGAGCATGGAACTGCGACCGGCGACCTTGTTCGGGCCCGCAACATCCTTCAACGTCTGTTCGCCGTCCCACAGGGCGGCGACAAGCTTGGCAAGGTCCAGCACGGACCCGCCCCCCAGCCCCACCACCACGTCGGGCCGCGCCTGCCGGGCCGCCGCCAGCGCCGCGTCAAGCGTCGTCACGTCAGGCTCTCCCGGAACGTCATCGAAGACCGCGACCTCGCCTCGCAGGCCCAGACGGTCCAGATATCCGACCGTCGCGGGGGAGGCGATGACCAGCGTCCGCTCGTCTCCCGCCCATTCGCCGACCCGCGTGATGGCCCCTGCGCCGATTTCTATCCGGCGGGGCATGTGCAGGGTGATGTTGCGTGCCAGTGTCATGGTGTCGCTCCGTTAGGCATCAGGACCGAAGTTGGGTCAGGCGGGGATCTGGGTCAGGCGGACGTATTTGATCGCCCGCCGGTGATAGGTATAGGCGAGATGCAGTGTCCCGTTCGGCCCTTCCAGGATCGAGGGATACGACATCTCCAGATTGCGACCGTCGAGGGAGTCATTGGACAGGCAGGTGCCTCGCCCATCCTCGATGACGGCCCGGACCGGAAAGGTCAGCCCGTTGTCAGAGGAAAAGCACACGGCCACTGGCGCACGTCGCACCCCCCAGATCGGCACGCAGCCCCCTGCAGGATCGGCATCGGGGCGTGCGTCGTCCTCGCCCAGCTCGTCATAAAGCGAGGCGCGGCGATCGGTGGACTCCTCGGCAGATACGGGGTTGCAGATCAGCGCGATCCGCCCGTCCCGCAGGCGGATCGCCGCGATGGAGGAATTGTTGTTGGGCAGGTCCGTCGGCTTCGGGCTGCGCCAGCCGTGCCCCTGATCGTTGCTTTCGCTGCGATACACCCGGTCCGCCTGACGGCGGCGGAAGAAGGCGGGCATCACGCCGCTCCTCGGCTCAACCGGACTCATGTGGACGGCCCCGATGGAATTGCGGATGTCCTGCAGCTGCCACGTCTCCCCCCCGTCGTCGGATACGGCGACGGCGGCAGTGTCGTGGCTTCCGGTCCACTTCTGGCCGGGGCGGGAAATGCAGCGGAAGATCGGCAGCAGCCAGCCGCCATCCTCTCGCACCATGACGCGGCCCCGAACGAAGCTGCCGCGCGGCAGGTCAAGATACCGCCCCGCCCCCACCGTCAACGTGGTGCCGTCCAGGGCCACCTCGGCCATGCGCAGGCGGCATTCGTCCTGATTGCCCGACGGCTGCGAAGTGTGGAACAGCCACAGCCGCCCGTCTGGCGCGGTGAACAGAACCGGGTTCTGTTCGGAATGATCAGGATCGAAGCTGAGCTGTTGCGCGGGCCCCCATTCTGCCGCCCCCCGCGGCAGGACAGCGGCATGGATGCAAACATCGGATTTGCCCTCCAGCGTCCCGCCGAACCATGCGCAGATCAGCGTGTCGTCGTGCAGGTGCAAAAAGGCCGCGTGGTTCTGGATCTTCGGCGACGGCAGGAACGCTTCTTCGTGGTTTGCGGCCAACCTGACGATGCGTCCCGTCATGGCGGCTGCGATCTGTTCCGGTGTCATCGAATCCTCCCCTGGATGCTTTGTCAGACTCTGCGCTCGTAATGTCGGTTGTCAAGTTGACTTCTTCCCATGGATGGGCGCACAGATCTTTACGGCCCGTCATTTTCCTTTTCATAATGGGTTTTTCTGGAAAATTCGGATACGGAAGTTCGTTTCAGCCAATTCGGATTGACAACTTGTCGGACGCCCTTCATCGTCATTGCAGGGGGCCGCCGGGTGGCTGGCCCGTCAATGATCGCCTGATCGGGGAGGATAAGGCCGATGAAGAAGACGCTCTATTGCATCGCAGCCGCGCTGTCAGTGTCGGCCATGCCAGTCTGGTCCGCGCCCAGCGACATCAGGATCGTGCTGGAGGAGGAGCTGGACCTGATGGAGCCGTGCATGGCCACGCGCTCCAACATCGGCCGTGTCGTCCTGCAGAACATCAACGAGACGCTGGCCGAATACGACGTGCGCGACGGCGGGGAACTTGTGCCGCGCCTTGCGGAAAGCTGGGAACAGAAGGAAGATGGCAGCTGGCGGTTCAAGTTGCGTCAGGGCGTCACCTTCTCCGACGGCACAACCTTCGATGCACGGGACGTGAAGCATTCCTTCGACCGCGCCATGAGCAGTGAGATCAGCTGCGAGACGCCGCGCTATTTCGGTGGCATCAAGGTGGAGGCGACGGTCGTCGATGACGCCACGATCGACTTTTCCGCCGATCCGGTCCAGCCTATCCTGCCGCTTCTGCTGTCGCTCGTGACGATCGTGCCGGAAGAAACGGCGATCGAATTCACGCGGGATCCTGTCGGCACCGGTCCGTACGAACTGACCGAATGGTCCCCCGGCCAGCGCATCGTCCTGACACGCCGCGACGGCTACTGGGGTGAACAGCCCGAGGTGACCTCGGCCACCTACCTGTTCCGCGGTGACGCTTCGGTGCGTGCAGCAATGGTCGCCAGCAACGAGGCGGATATCGCCCCCTCCATCTCCGAGCTTGATGCCACGAACGAGGAGACGGATTTCGCCTACCTGAACTCCGAGACGCTGTATCTGCGGCTGGACGCCTCCGTCGCACCCGTCAGCGACAAGCGCGTGCGCGAGGCGATGAACATCGCCATCGACCGCGAGGCTTTCGTGGGCACCGTCCTGCCCTCGGGCGTCGAACTGGCGACCGCGCTCGTGCCGCCGACCACGGCCGGCTGGAACCCCGACGTGAAGGTCTGGCCTTACGATCCAGAACGCGCCAAGGAATTGCTGGCCGAAGCCAAGGCCGACGGCGTGCCGGTGGACGAGACGATCCTGCTGATGGCCCGCACCGGAAATTTCCCTCAGGTGACCGAAGTGGCCGAGGCGCTGACCCAGATGTTCAACGATGTCGGCCTGAACGTGGACCTGCGTTTTGTCGAGGTGGCAGAGCATGAGGAATACTATTCCAAGCCCTACCCCACAAGCCAGGGCCCCTACATGTTGATGGCAATGCACGACAACAACAAGGGCGATCCGGTCTTCACGATGTTCTTCAAATACGCATCCGAAGGTCGCCAGTCAGGCATTTCCGATCCGAAGGCGGACCAGATGATCGCCGACGCCTCCGCCGCCACGGGCGAGGAGCGGGCGCAGAAATGGTCGGACGCAATCGCCTATCTGCATGACGAGGTGATCCCCGACATCCTGATGTATCACATGGTCAGCTACAGCCGCGTGTCGCCCAAGCTGGACTTCACGCCCACGATCGCGACGAACGGACAGCTGCAACTGGCGCAGATCGGCCTGAAGTAGGCGGCGGGCCGTCCTTCGGGACGGACCCCGATCACCTGAACGGGACCACCGGGGCCCGACTTTCCGCGCATCACTGCCGCGCGGCGGGTCGAGGGGCACCGGTGGTCCGATCCATATCAGGCAGGCGTGTCGTCCAGACCTGACAGCCCTGCCCTTCCAACCGGAGTTCCGCATGACCAAGGAAGCTTTCGTCGCCCTCGTCACTTGTTTCAAGAATGACGAAAAGATCAATTTCGAAGCCACGCGCGCGCAAGTGCGCCGTCAGGTGGAGGCCGGGAACAACGTCATGTGCGCTGGCACAAATGGCGATTTCACCGCCCTGACCTCCGACGAAAAAGTCCAGCTGACAGATGTGATGGTGGACGAGGTGGCGGGCCGCGCCAAGGTGATCGTGAACGCGGGCATGCCCGCCACCTACGAGACGGTGAAACTGGCGCGGGAATTCGACCGGATTGGCGTGGACGGCATCGCGGTGATCACTCCCTTCTTCATCGCAACAACGCAGGACGGGCTGGTGCGGCACTTCACATCCGTCGCGGATGCGGTGAAAACGCCCATATATCTTTACGACATCCCGCCACGCACCCAGAACCATATCGAACCTGAAACGGCGGCGATCCTTGCAAGGCATGGCAATATCGCGGGCATCAAGGACTCTGGCGGCACGCAGGCCACGCTGGAGGAATATCTGGCCGTCGCCGCCGACAATCTCGGCTTCGAGGTGTATTCCGGTCCCGATCATCTGGTGCATTGGTCGATCATGAACGGGGCCAAGGGCGTAATCTCCGGCCTCGGCAATGTGATGCCGCAGGTTCTGGCCGCGATCATTCGCGCCCATAATGCAGGCGACCATGACGAAGCGGCGCGTCAGCAGGAAATCTACGGCAACTTCCGCAAGGATCTGTATGGCCTCGGCTATCCCCCCGCGCTGGTGAAGCGGGCGCTGTGGGTAATGGACAACTCCGTCGGGGCAAGCCGGCAACCGGCATTGCTGCCTGATCCGGACCAGGATCAGGCGATCCGCACGATCCTTCAGAAATACGAACTGGTCTGATCCGACCTTGCAATAAAAGCAGAACGCCCCGCTTGCGCGGGGCGTTCTTGTTTCAGTCGATCAGGTTCACCAGCTGCCCGATGGAGCTTTTGGCGTCACCGTAGAACATGCGCGTGTTGTCCTTGAAGAACAGCGGATTCTCGATCCCCGAATATCCCGTGCCCTGCCCGCGCTTGGACACGAAGACCTGCTTTGCCTCCCACACGCGCAGCACCGGCATCCCCGCGATGGGGCTGTTCGGATCTTCCTGGGCGGCAGGGTTCACGATGTCATTCGACCCGATGACGATCACGACGTCGGTCGTGGCGAAATCGTCGTTGATCTCGTCCATCTCCAGCACGATATCGTAAGGGACGCGCGCTTCGGCCAGAAGGACGTTCATGTGGCCCGGAAGGCGACCCGCAACGGGGTGGATACCGAAGCGGACGGTCTTGCCCGCCGCCCGCAGCTTGCGCGTCAGTTCCGACACCGCCTGCTGCGCCTGCGCCACGGCCATGCCGTAACCGGGCACGATCACCACACTGTCGGCGTCGTTCAGCGCGTTGGCGACACCTTCGGCGTCGATGGCCACCTGCTCGCCATCGATCTCCATCGCGGGGCCGGTGGTGGTGCCGAAGCCACCAAGGATCACGCTGACGAATGACCGGTTCATCGCCTTGCACATGATGTAGCTCAGGATCGCACCTGACGAACCGACCAGCGCGCCCGTCACGATCAGCAGGTCGTTCGACAGGCTGAACCCAATGGCAGAGGCTGCCCAGCCGGAATAGCTGTTCAGCATCGACACCACGACCGGCATGTCCGCGCCGCCGATGCCCATGATCAGGTGATATCCGATGAACAGCGCGCAAACGGTCATCAGAAGCAGTGTCCAGCCGCCCGCGCCGTTGCAATAGGCGATCAGCAGGATCAGGGACAGCGCCGCCGCCCCTGCGTTCAGCCAATGACCACCTGGCAGCTTCTTGGCCTTGCCGTCGACTTTGCCGGACAGCTTCAGGAACGCCACGATGGATCCGGTAAAGGTCACGGCACCGACGAATACGCCGATGAATGTCTCCACCTTCAGGATGGCGATCTCCGCCGGGGTCTTGTGGGCGATCAGGTATTCGAAGCCATGCAGAAGCCCGGCGTCCAGACCAAGCACGCGGGCCATGACGATATGCGTGTTGAACCCGATGAAGACGGCAGCAAGACCGACAAAGCTGTGCAGTGCGGCGACAAGTTGCGGCATGGCTGTCATCTCGACCGTTTTGGCCAGATAGCCGCCAAGACCGGCGCCGATCAGGATCGCCAGCAAGACCAGCGGAAGGTAGCCCATGCCAGGCCCGAACAGCGTAGCGACAACCGCCAGCGCCATGCCCGCAACGCCGTACCAGACGGCCCGCTTGGCTTTTTCCTGACCCGACAGGCCGCCAAGGCACAGGATGAACAGGATTGCGGCCGCGATATAGGCCGCAGAGATCAGTGCGATATCCATGCCCGCCCCCTTACGATTTCTGGAACATGGCAAGCATGCGGCGCGTCACGAGGAAGCCCCCCACGATGTTGATCGACGCGATCAGGATGGCGATGAACGACAGCAGCACCACAAGGAATCCGCCCGCACCGATCTGGACGAGAGAGCCGAGGATGATGATCCCCGACACCGCGTTCGTGACCGCCATCAGTGGGGTGTGAAGGGAGTGACTGACGCTCCAGATCACCTGAAAACCGATGAAGCAGGCCAGCGCGAATACCACGAAATGTGCCATGAAGCTGGGGGGTGCGACCGCACCCACCAAGAGCAGGACCGCCGTGCCCGCGACCAGAAGGCCGACCTGTGTCCTGGTGTCCTGCTTGAACTTGGCCACCTCGGTCGCTCGCTTTTCCTCGACCGTCAGTTCCTTGGCCTTTTCGCGCGGTTTCTGCGCGGCGATGGCGTTGATCTTCAGCGGCGGCGGCGGGAAGGTGATCGCCGCGTCATGCGTGGCCGTGGCCGTGCGGATCACGTCATCGTCCATGTTGTGGTCGATCACGCCATCTTTCTTCGGCGTAAGATCGGTCAGCATGTGACGGATGTTGTTGGAATAAAGCGTGGAGGACTGCGCCGCCATCCGGCTCGGGAAGTCGGTGTAGCCGACGATGGTCACGCCATTGTCGGTCACGATTTTTTCGTCCGGTTTGGTCAGGTCGCAGTTGCCGCCGCGTTCCGCCGCAAGGTCCACGATGACCGATCCGGGCTTCATCGCGGCGACCATGTCGGCCGTCCACAGCTTGGGTGCCGGGCGGCCGGGGATCAGGGCCGTTGTGATGACGATATCCACATCCGGCGCAAGTTCGCGGAACTTCTTCAGCTGCGCGTCGCGGAATTCGGGGCTGGAGGGGGCAGCGTAGCCACCCGTCGCGGCCCCGTCCTGCGCGGCTTCGGCGAAGTCGAGATAGACGAACTCCGCCCCCATCGATTCGATCTGTTCGGCCACCTCGGGGCGCACGTCGAAGGCCAGCGTGATCGCGCCAAGGCTGGTGGAGGTGCCGATGGCCGCAAGACCGGCAACACCCGCACCCACGATCAGAACCTTGGCGGGCGGCACCTTGCCTGCTGCCGTGACCTGACCCGTGAAGAAGCGGGGGAAGTTGTTGCCCGCCTCGATCACCGCGCGATAGCCCGCGATATTGGCCATCGACGACAGTGCATCCATCTTCTGGGCGCGGCTGATGCGCGGCACCATGTCCATCGCGACGACGGTGGACCCTTGGGCACGCACAGCCTCCAGCAGTTCGGCATTCTGGGCGGGCCAGAAGAAGCTGATGATGGTCTGACCGTCGCGCAGAAGGCCCACCTCCGACGCTTCGGGGCCGCGCACCTTCACGACGACGTCGGCCTGCGCGAACAGCGCCGCCGCATCCGGCACGACGGTCACGCCCGCCGCTTCATAGGCTTCGTCTGTGAAGCCGGCCTTTGCGCCCGCTCCCGCCTCGATCAGGCATTCATGCCCGAGTTTCCGGATCTGCGCGGCGCTCTCGGGTGTCATGGCCACCCGAGCCTCGCCTGCGAAAATCTCCTTCGCGGCTCCGATCTTCAAATGCCGACCTCCTTGTCGCGGAATAACATGTTGGAGGCGCAGTAAAGACACGGAATCGAGAGGTTGCAAGCCACGCGACAAGTATACTTGGGCATGCCTCGGCACACCGTCAGCCCGCGACGCGGACCGGCGTGCCCCATGGATCGGTCATGTCGGCGGATTTTCCGGGGATGTTGATCTCCACCTCCGCCAGCCCGGTTGCGGGGAAACTGCGGGGGGCCGCCCCGCGGCTGTTCCAGGTGTTGGTGGCGATATGGTGGTGATAGCCGTCCCAGCCATAAAAGGTCCCGCCCGGATAACGATGGGTGATGGCTGCGCCAAGGCCAGTCCAGAACTCCTCCGCCGCCGAAAGCGCGCCGACCTGCATGTGGATGTGGCCGATCGTGGTTCCTGCGGGCGCACCCGTCCACTGGCCAGCCTCTTGGGCCAGCCCGTCCAGGTCCAGCTGATAGGTGCCCATCTTCACCGTGTCGCCTGTCCACGACCAGTCGTCACGGGGGCGGTCCCAATAGACCTCGATCCCGTTGCCTTCGGGGTCGGACATGTACAACGCCTCGCTCACGTCATGGTCTGCCGCACCGGCAATCGGCAGTCGGGATGCGGAGGCGTGCAGAAGCCATGCGCCCAGATCGGCGCGTTCGGGCAACAGGAAGGCAGTGTGGAACAGGCCAGCCTCTCGCGCCTCGGCACGACGGGCGGAGGGATCGGCGCGCAGGACCATCAGCGGTACGGCCGCACCGAGGACGGCTTCGGTCCCGTCCTGTGAAAGGACGTCCAGGCCGATGGCGTCACGGTAGAATGCGGTCATTCGGGCCAGGTCGTTCACGGTCAGCGTGACGTGGCCGATGCGGGGGGTCTGGGGCATGTCGATCTCCTTTGATGGAAGATCTAAGTCTCGGACCGCCCCCGCGATAGCGCAGGTTCAGGGCCCTTTCGCACAGAAGTTGTGCGCGGGCCCCGAAGGGATCAGCCGACCAGCTCGAGGCCGGAGAAGAAGAACGCGATCTCTTCCGCAGCCGCTTCCGGAGCGTCCGAACCATGGACCGAGTTTTCGCCGATCGACAGCGCGAATTCCTTGCGGATCGTGCCTGCATCGGCGGATGCCGGGTTGGTCGCGCCCATCACTTCGCGGTTCTTTGCAATGGCGCCTTCGCCTTCCAGAACCTGCACGACGACCGGCTCGGACGCCATGAACTCGACCAGCTCACCGTAGAACGGACGCTCGGCGTGCACTGCATAGAATTTGCCGGCTTGCGCGGTCGACAGGTGCAGACGCTTCTGCGCGACGATGCGCAGGCCCGCTTCTTCGAACTTCGCGTTTATCTTGCCGGTCAGGTTGCGGCGGGTCGCGTCGGGCTTGATGATCGACAGGGTGCGTTCGATGGCCATTTCGGTCTCACTTCACAAGTTTCGGGGCCCCAGTGGCCCGTTTCCGCAGCCGTGCTATCACGCGTGGGGCGTATTTGGAAGATCGTCCTCGGCGGCGTGTGCCATGATGTCGTGCAGCATGTGACGGACGTGGTCGTCCGCCGCGACGTAGAACACGTGCCGTGCCTGACGCTCGGCCCGCACCAGCCGCGCCCCCTTCAGAAGTCGCAGGTGATGACTGACCAGCGACTGCGATGCCCCGACGGTTTCCGCGATGTCGCCCACCGCGCGGGGGTCGTCCAGACAGGCCAGCATGATCTTCAGCCGTGTCGGATCCCCCAGAAGGCGGAACATGTCGGCCATGACCGCGATATGGTCAGTGGACATGCGCATCCCCCCGGATCGAACAGCCATGGTCGTGGCCGGACCAATCGATTTCCACCGTGGAGTGGCCGATGTGGAAACGGTCGGCCAGTGCCGCCTTGACCCGCGCCACCGTGGCCCGCGCATCGTCCGAGGCCCGCAGGTGCAGCGTTGCCGCCACCTGCCCCGAGGTGATCTGCCAGATGTGGATGTGATGCACGTCGGCGACACCCTCGATCCCGCGCAGATGGTCGCGCACGACATCGGGTGCGACATCCTCCGGCGCGCCTTCCATCAGGATGTTGAGAGAGGTCTTTAGCAGCCCCCATGCCGACCGGAGGATCAATGCCGACAGCAGAACCGACAGGATCGGGTCCGCCGCGACCCAGCCCGTGGCCCAGATGATCACCGCAGCGAGGATCGCCGCGACCGATCCCAGCATGTCGCCCATCACGTGCAGCATCGCACCCTTGATGTTGACGTGATCGGTATCGCCCCGGTGCAGCAGCCAGAACACAGTGCCGTTGACCACCAGCCCCAGCACCGCCACGACCAGCATCGGACCTGCCAGAACGGATGGGGGATGGATCAGGCGCAGCACCGCCTCATACGCGATCCAGAGGACCAGCAGGATCAGGACGACTGCATTGACGAAGCCCGCCAGAACCTCGAACCGGCGTTGGCCAAAGCTGCGCAGCGGCCCGCCGTGCCTGCGTCCGAAACGGAACCCCGCCCATGCCAGAGCCAGTGCGGCGGCATCCGTCAGCATGTGCCCCGCGTCCGCAATCAGGGCAAGGGAACCGGAAAGGATGCCGCCCGCCACTTCCGCAACCATGAAGGCGGCGGTCAGCACACAGGCAATCAGGACGATTCGTTCGTTGCGATGCCCGACTTCGGGGACGTGATGATGGTCATGGGAATGATCGTGCATGTGCCGTTGCCGATTATGAATGTATGAATATGTGTTCATTTATCATCATGTAAGTTTCGTGTCGACGATATTCCTGCCAGCAAAAGACCTTAGGGATTTATCCACAGGATATCCTCCGAAAGTTGATCCCGCCCTCCCATTCCTGATTGAGAATTGTCGCGGCTGCCGCTATATCTAGGGATAAGATGCGGAAGGCCCCCTAGGTATAGACACGGCGGAAGCGCGCGGCCCCTTAAAAATCAGGCTCGCGGCTTTTCCGGCAGACGGACGAGATACCACATCCTGTGGTTCAGGTCCTACCTCGGGGCGTCTTTTGCCAAGACGATGACCACGGGCGGCGCGCCGGGTTAGGATGGTCCTTCCAGACCGACATCCATGCCGCAGCCTACTTCTATGGGATACAGGACGATGACCGTAACGCTTTATTCGAAACCCGCCTGCGTGCAATGCGACGCGACCAAGCGCGCGCTGGACAAGCAGGGCGTTTCCTACACCATCGTGGACCTGTCGGAAGACGCGGCAGCGATGGAGTTGGTGACGGGCATGGGCTATCGTCAGGCCCCTGTCGTCATCGCTGGCAGTGATCACTGGGCAGGCTTCCGTCCCGACAAGATCGTTGCCTTGGCATAAGAGGTGACCGGGCCTGCGGCGGGGGGGCTGGTCTACTACTCCTCCGGTTCGGCCAACACGCGACGGTTCGTCGAGAGGCTGGGGCTTCCCGCCACGCGGATCGGGCGGGAGACGACGGTGACGGGCCCCTACGTCCTGATCACCCCGAGCTATTCCGACGGCGAAGGACGGGGGGCCGTGGCCAAGCCCGTCATCCGCTTTCTCAACATCCCGGAAAACCGGGCCCTGATCCGTGGCGTCATCGGCACGGGCAACTTGAATTTCGGGGAGCATTTCGCTTTGGCGGGCAAGATTGTCGCCGCGAAATGCAACGTCCCCCTGCTCTATACATTTGAACTCGCCGGCACCGAAGAAGATGTGACGCGCGTCAGGCAAGGATTGGATACGTTTTGGACACGGCAACGCTTGATCGGCCCGTAGACTCGGCCTCGCTGGATTATCACGCGCTGAACGCGATGCTGAACCTGTACGATGCGGACGGCAAGATCCGCTTCGACGCGGATCGCAAGGCTGCGAAGGAGTACTTCCTTCAGCATGTGAACCAGAACACGGTCTTCTTCCACTCGCTGGAAGAAAAGCTCGGCTACTTGGTGCGCGAAGGATATTACGAGACGGAGGTGCTGGACCAGTATTCCCGCCCGTTCATCCGCGGCATCTGGGACGCGGCCTATGCCAAGAAGTTCCGCTTCCCGACCTTCCTGGGCGCCTTCAAGTATTACACCAGCTACACGCTGAAGACAAAGGACGGAAAGCGGTATCTGGAACGGTACGAGGATCGCGTGGTCATGCTGGCGCTAGCGCTGGCCCAGGGCGACGAGACGCTGGCCATGCAGATGATGGACGAGGTGATGGAAGGCCGCTTCCAGCCCGCGACCCCTACCTTTCTGAATGCCGGCAAGAAGCAGCGCGGGGAACTGATCTCCTGCTTCCTGCTGCGCCTTGAAGACAACATGGAATCCATCGGCCGGTCCATCAACTCCGCCCTGCAACTGTCCAAACGTGGCGGTGGCGTGGCCCTGATGCTGACCAACCTGCGCGAGGCGGGTGCACCGATCAAGGGGATCGAGAACCAGTCCTCGGGCGTCATTCCGGTGATGAAGCTGCTGGAGGATTCGTTCTCCTATGCCAACCAACTGGGCGCGCGTCAGGGCGCGGGAGCGGTCTACCTCAACTGCCACCACCCCGACATCCTGAAGTTCCTCGATACCAAGCGCGAGAATGCGGACGAGAAGATCCGCATCAAGACGCTGTCCTTGGGCGTCGTGATCCCCGACATCACCTTCGAGTTGGCAAAGCGGAACGAGGACATGTACCTGTTCTCGCCCCACGACATCCAGAAGGTCTATGGCGTTCCCTTCTCGGAGATTTCCGTCACCGAGAAATACCGCGAGATGGTGGACAACCCGCGCATCAAGAAAAAGAAGATCAAGGCCCGCGATTTCTTCCAGATCATCGCCGAGATCCAGTTCGAGAGCGGCTATCCCTACATCATGTACGAGGATACCGTGAACCGCGCCAACCCCGTCGCGGGACGGATCACCATGTCCAACCTCTGCTCGGAAATCCTGCAGGTGAACGAGGCGTCGGAGTTCAACGACGACCTGAGCTACAAGCACCTGGGCACGGACATCTCCTGCAACCTCGGGTCGTTGAACATCGCGAAGACCATGGATGGCCCCGATTTTGGCGCGACCGTGGAAACCGCCGTGCGCGCGCTGACGGCCGTGTCTGTGATGTCGGCCATCGACAGCGTGCCGTCGATCCGTCGCGGCAATGATGAATCCCATGCGATCGGCTTGGGCCAGATGAACCTGCACGGGTTCCTGGCGCGGGAACGCATCCATTACGGCAGCACCGAAGGCGTGGATTTCACCAGCGTCTATTTCGCCGCCGTCGCCTTCCACGCGATCCGCGCGTCGAACCTGCTGGCGGTGGAGCGGAACGAGAGCTTCAAGGGCTTCGCGAACTCCAAATACGCGGACGGCACGTTTTTCGACAAATACACCGACCGTGACTGGTTGCCGCAGACCGACGCCGTGACGGAGCTGTTCGCCAAGTTCGGGGTGGACCTGCCGACCCGTGCCGACTGGGCGGAGCTGAAGGCCAAGGTCATGGAAACCGGCCTTTACAACCGCAACCTGCAGGCCGTGCCGCCGACGGGGTCGATCAGCTACATCAACAACTCCACCTCCTCGATCCACCCGATCGTGTCCAAGATCGAGATCCGCAAGGAAGGCAAGATCGGCCGCGTCTACTATCCGGCTGCCTTCATGGATAACGACAACCTGGAATACTATCAGGATGCGTACGAAATCGGGCCGGAGAAGATCATCGACACCTATGCCGCCGCGACCGAGCATGTGGATCAGGGCCTGTCGCTGACGCTGTTCTTCAAGGACACCGCCACGACCCGCGATATCAACCGCGCCCAGATCTATGCGTGGAAGTCGGGAATCAAGACGATCTACTACATCCGCCTTCGCCAGCTGGCGCTGGAAGGCACCGAAGTTCAGGGCTGCGTCAGCTGCAGCCTGTAATTCAGGACATGCCCCGCTTCTTGGCGGGGCATTTTCAACAGGTTGGGGTGCTGACCTTCGAGATATCCATATATCGTAGATAATATGCGTGAAGACGAGATTGTCGGTTTCACCGACAACGAGTTAAGGATAGACTGCTGCAAAGCGATTCAAGGCAGGCCAAGTGCCTGCCTTATCCCGAGGATGCCCCAATGAACGCCCAAGCCCCCGTCCGCCGCACACCCACGCGCGCCGTCAATTGGAACCGCGTGCAGGACGAAACCGACCTGACGGTCTGGAACCGCCTGACGTCGAACTTCTGGCTGCCGGAAAAGGTGCCGCTGTCGAACGACATTCCGTCCTGGGGGACGTTGACCGATTACGAACAGCAGCTGACGATCCGCGTGTTTACGGGCCTTACGATGCTGGACACCCTGCAGGCCTCCGTCGGCGCGATGGCGATGATGCCCGATGCCGTGACCCCGCACGAAGAGGCTGTCCTGACCAACATCGCCTTTATGGAATCGGTGCATGCACGGTCCTATTCTTCCATCTTCTCCACCTTGTGCAGCACGCAGGCGATCGACGAGGCATTCCGCTGGTCCGAGGAAAACACGCATCTGCAAAAGAAGGCGCGTCTTGTCTTGGATCATTACCGCGCAGCGGATCCGCTGCGTCGCAAGGTGGTCAGCGTCTTCCTTGAATCGTTCATGTTCTATTCGGGTTTCTATTTGCCGATGCACTGGTCCAGCCGCGCCAAGCTGACCAACACGGCAGACCTGATCCGCCTGATCATCCGGGACGAGGCCGTGCATGGCTATTACATCGGCTACAAGTTCCAGCGCGCGCTGGAGAAAGTGACAGAGGCCGAACGTCAGGAGGTGAAGGACTTCGCCTTCGCAATGATGTTCGATCTGTACGAGATCGAGGAAGCCTATACCGAAGAACTGTATGACGGTGTCGGCCTGTCCGAGGACGTGAAGAAGTTCCTGCATTACAACGCCAACAAGGCACTGATGAACCTCGGCTACGAGCCGCTGTTCCCGTCCAGCGTGACGGATGTAAATCCGGCGATCCTTGCGGCCTTGTCCCCCAACTCGGACGAGAACCACGACTTCTTCAGCGGATCAGGATCATCCTATGTGATCGGCAAGGCAGTTGCGACGGAAGACGAAGACTGGAGCTTCTGATTTCGCCTCGGCCGCAAGCTGGTAAACGACGGTGATGCAGGCGGCCCAAGGGCCGCCTTTTCAATAGGCGACCACGTCTGCCGAATGTGCATCGCGCTTGCCCATGGGCTTGTCGGGGCCAATCGTGCTGTCGTGATTGGTCTGCTTTTCCGTTTCCGAATTTATCTCCGCCCCCACCAGCACGATGACGGAGGACAGCCAGAGCCATGTCAGCAGGCCCATCAGTGCCCCAAGCGATCCGTAGGTTTCGTTGAAATTCGCGAAGTTCGACGCATAGACCGAAAACAGCATGGAGAAGATCACGAGGGCCACTGACGCAAACACCGCCCCCGGGCTGATCCACCGCCAGCGAGCGGCCTTGCGGCTGGGGCCATAGCGGTAAAGTCCGGCAAGCGTGCCCATCATCACGATGAACAGGATTGGCCAGCGGATCAGGAGGGCTGCGGTCGGACCTTCCCCCGTCTGGATATGCAGGAACGACAAGACGGCAGGCAGAACTGCCACGACGCCGATCAACGTGAGGATCAGGGCGACCCCTGCGAACATCATCAGCGTGGCAAGCACGGTCAGCATCACGAAGGACCGATCCTCCCGCTCGTTATAGGCAACATTCAGCGCCTCGATCATCGCTTTCACGCCACCGGTTGCGGACCACATCGCCACAAGAAGCGAGAAGATCGAGGCAAAGGTCATCGTCGTCGAATCGGTGGAGGAGATGCGCGTCACCTGATCCGCGATGACACTGAGGGAGTCGGCGGGCAGCATCTGTTCCAGCAACGACACATGGTTGTTGACCGTCGCACGATCGGCGAACAGCCCGTAGATGGACACGAATGCGGTAATGGCTGGCACGAAGGCGAGCAGCAGGAAAAAGGTCATGCCCGCAGCGACAGCCAGCACGCGATCTTCCATCACCGCATTGAAGACACGCTGCGCGATCTGCCACCATCCCCGTCGCGGAATTCCAAGCGGAGATTTGGCCCCGCGCCCCACTGGGGGATTTCCTTCCGGCAGCGGCTTTTGTGCGGTACGTTCGGGCATGTGTTCATCCTCCGCTTTCGGACCGGGCAATCGCAGCAGCATGAGCATCATGGTCAATCCGGCCAGTACGGCCCATGATCCGGCTGTTCTTTTCGACATACCCTATCCGTCTCAATACGTTCGGGTGACGAACGCGTGATTTGCGCAAGGCGTTCCCCAAACGCAAACCGCGCCCCGATGGGGCGCGGTCATGTGTTGCAAATCCGTCAGGATCTTAGCGGTCGTCGCCATCATCGTCGTCCTGGGCACCGCCCAGATCGTCGAAGAGTTCCGAGATCTCGAACTCGGCTGCCGCTTCTTCTTCAGCTGCCAGTTCCTGGATCGATTTGCCGGACGCCTGCAGTTCGGCTTCTTCGGCCGAACGCGCAACGTTGATGGAAATCTTGACCGAAACTTCGGGGTGCAGAACGATCGTCACCGGGTGCACGCCCAGATCCTTGATCGGACGATCAAGAACGACCTGGTTGCGGTCGACAGTGAAGCCGTCGGCCGTCGCCGCGTCAGCCACGTCACGCGTCGTGACCGAGCCGTACAGAGCGCCCGAATCGGATGCCGAACGAATGACCACGAACTGCTGGCCATTCAGTTTTTCACCAACGGACTCGGCTTCCTTGCGGGTTTCGAGGTTGTCGGTTTCCAGCTGTGCCTTGCGGGTTTCGAACGACTTGATGTTCATGTCGTTCGCGCGAAGCGCCTTGCCTTGCGGCAGCAGGAAGTTGCGGGCGTAGCCGTCCTTGACGGCAACGACTTCGCCCATCTGGCCCAGCTTGGCCACACGTTGCAGAAGGATAACTTTCATCAGTCGATCCTCACTTCACAGCGTAAGGCAGCAAAGCGAGAAAGCGCGCGCGCTTGATCGCAATGGCCAGCTTGCGCTGATTTTTCGCCGAAACGGCGGTGATCCGCGACGGCACGATCTTGCCACGCTCGGAAATGTAGCGCTGCAGGGTGCGTGTGTCTTTGTAGTCGATCGCGGGTGCGTTGTCGCCCCCGAACGGATCGACCTTGCGACGACGGAAAAACGGTTTGTTCGCCATGGGTCAGGTTCCTTTCAGATCAACGACGGCCGAAGCCGCCACGGTCGCCGCCGCGGTCACCGCGGTCGCCACGGTCCGGACGGTCGCCACGGCTTTCACGCTCGTCACGTTTCTGCATCTGCACGGACGGGCCTTCTTCATGTGCATCGACCTTGATGGTCAGGATGCGCATGACGTCGTCATGCAGGCGCATCAGACGCTCCATCTCCTGGACGGCGGACGACGGTGCGTCCGAACGCAGGAGAGCGTAGTGGCCCTTGCGGTTCTTGTTGATCTTGTAGGCCATCGTCTTGACGCCCCAGTACTCGCTTTCGACGACTTTGCCGCCGTTGTCAGCCAGAACCGTGGAGAAGTGTTCGACAAGGCCTTCGGCCTGCGCGCTGGACAGATCCTGACGCGAGATGAAGACATGCTCGTAAAGCGGCATGTGCACTCCTGTTCAGGGCGCATTTCATAGGACGGGCATTCCCTTTCCGCGACCCGTCCACGAGAGGCTGCGCCGGTTATCCGTGAATGCGGAAAGGAAGCGCCCTTATACACATCCCCGGCCCCGCCGCAAGCGTTGCCTATGCCGCCACGGTGCGCCATTCTTGCGGCTTGAAAAAGGAAGTTGCCATGATGAAGACCCTCGCCGCCGTTGTCCTGTCCGCCGGCGCTGCCCACGCCGCGCCCGAAAGCTACGCCATCGACAAGACCCACAGCCAAGCCGTGTTCACGTTCGACCATCACGGGTTCGCGCCTGTGACAGGCATGCTTGGCGGGATCACCGGCCAGATCGTCTTCGATGCGGAGGCGCCCGAGACCTCGACCGTCACGGCTGAAATCCCCCTTTCCACCCTGGCCACCGGCTTCGCCCCCCGTGATGAGGACATGACCTCGTCCGACTTTCTGGATGCCGAAGGCTCGCCCGTGGTCACCTTCCGCTCCACCTCCGTCAAGGTGACGGGGACGAACCGTGCGCTGATTACCGGCGATCTGACGATCAAGGACATCACCCGGGAAGTCGTGCTGGACACCGTCCTGAACAAGAGCGCCCCTTCGGCGGACGGCACCCCGACCATCGGGCTGGAGGCGACGACCACCCTTCTGCGCAGCGACTTCGACGCCGGCCGCAGCGCACCCGCCAATTCCGACGCGGTCGAGGTGCGCCTTGCCATCGAGGCCGAGGCCGCGACCGGCAACTGACCGGCGGAAGCGGGGCGGGGGGGCGAACGGACGCCCTTCCCCGTTGCCAGTCGCGCCCCCGCGTCGTAAGGACACGCCCAATCCCCGGACAGGAAAAGGCCCGCGAAATGATCCCCCGCTATTCCCGCCCCGACATGGTCGCCATCTGGTCGCCCGAGACGAAATTCCGCATCTGGTACGAGATCGAGGCCCATGCCTGCGACGCGCAGGCCGATCTGGGCGTCATTCCCCGTGCCAATGCGGATGCCGTCTGGCGCGCGAAGGACGTGACGTTTGACGTGGCCCGCATTGACGAGATCGAGGCCGTCACCAAGCATGACGTCATCGCCTTCCTGACCCATCTGGCCGAGCATGTGGGCGCGGACGACGCACGCTTCGTGCATCAGGGCATGACATCCTCGGACGTGCTGGACACGACGCTGAACGTGCAGCTGGTTCGCGCGTCGGACCTGCTGCTGTCAGGGATGGACCGCGTTCTGGCAGCGCTGAAGGCCCGCGCGCTGGAACATAAGGACACCGTGCGGATCGGCCGCAGCCACGGTATCCATGCCGAACCCACGACGATGGGCCTGACCTTCGCCCGCTTCTATGCCGAAATGGCCCGCGGCCGCACCCGTCTGGAAGCCGCGCGTGAAGAAGTCCGCACCGGTGCGATTTCGGGTGCCGTCGGCACCTTCGCCAATATCGACCCGGCGGTGGAGGAGCATGTCTGCGCCAAGATGGGCCTGATCCCGGAGCCGATCAGCACGCAGGTCATCCCGCGCGACCGTCATGCCATGTTCTTTGCCGTGCTGGGCGTCATCGCCAGCAGCATCGAGAACATCGCGATCGAAGTGCGTCACATGCAGCGGACCGAAGTGCTGGAGGCGGAGGAGTTCTTCTCCCCCGGCCAGAAGGGATCGTCCGCAATGCCGCACAAGCGCAATCCGGTACTGACGGAAAACCTGACGGGACTGGCCCGTCTGGTGCGCATGTCGGTGATCCCCGCGATGGAAAACGTGGCGCTTTGGCACGAGCGTGACATCAGCCATTCCAGCGTGGAACGCGCCATCGGGCCGGACACCACCATCACGCTGGATTTCGCGCTGCACCGTCTGGCGGGCGTGATTGAAAAGCTGGTGATCTATCCCGACAACATGCTGGCCAACATGAACAAGTTCCGCGGTCTGGTGATGAGCCAGCGTGTGCTTCTGGCCCTGACGCAGGCGGGCGTATCGCGCGAGGACAGCTATCGTCTGGTCCAGCGCAATGCGATGCGGGTCTGGGAACAGGGTGCGGACTTCAAGACCGAGCTGTTGGCCGACACGGAGGTTCTGGCGGCCCTGTCGCCCGAACAGATCGAGGAGAAGTTCGACCTCGGCTATCACACCAAGCACGTCGACACGATCTTCAAACGCGTCTTCGGCTAACCTGTCGTTAACCCGACACTGACATTCTGCCCCCAAAGACGAAGGGGGCAGAATGTCTCAGGCCTTGGCACAGATCAAACCGGCGCAGCGTGCCGTGCGCATGGTGCAGGAACCTCCACCGCCCGCGATCCGCATGCTGACGAAGCGGCAGAAGGCGGCGGTGATCGTGCGGTTGCTGATGGCCGAAGGCAGTCCCATTCCAGTCACCGCCCTGCCCGAAGACATGCAGGCTGACCTGACGGAGGAGATGGGCCAGCTCCGCCTTGTCGACAGAAATACCCTGAACGCGGTCATCGCGGAATTCGTGGCCGAGCTGGAAGGCGTCGGCCTTGCCTTTCCCGGCGGGATGGAAGGCGCGTTGAAAGCGATGGATGGCCACATCTCATCCGAAGCGGCCAGCCGGTTGCGGCGCGCAGGTGCCGGCCCCGCCGACCCTTGGGAACGCCTGAACGCACTGCCCGCCGAAAAACTGCTGCCCGTCCTGCGGGACGAGGCGGTTGAGGTGGCCGCCGTCGTCATCTCCAAGCTGCCAGTGTCGCATGCGGCGGAACTTCTGGGAAAGCTGCCGGGTGAACGGGCACGGCGCGTGGCCTATGCCGTGTCGCAGACGGGCAATGTAGATCCCGCCACCGTGCGCCGCATCGGGCAGACCATCGTCCAGCAACTGGAAGCGGAAACGCCCCGCGCCTTCGATGTCGAACCGGGGGAACGCGTGGGGGCTATCCTCAACATCTCCGGCACCCGCACGCGCGAGGATGTGCTGGCCGGACTGGATGCCGAGGATGCGGCATTCTCGGCCGAGGTGCGAAAGGCGATCTTCACTTTCGCGCATGTGCCGCATCGGGTTTCCCCCGCGGACGTTCCCAAGATGATGCGTGCCGTAGACCAGGCGGTGATCGTAACCGCAATGGCCACCAACCCCGAGGTTGCAGAGTTCCTTCTCGGCAATTTGTCCCAGCGTCTGGCCCAGTCCCTGCGGGACGAGATGGCGGAACGTTCCCTTCCGTCCGAGAAGGACGGTGAGGTGGCGATGACAGCGGTCATCGAAGGCATAAGGCGACTGGAAGCGGCACGGGAGATCACGCTGATCCAGCCCGAGGAACGCTGATCGCGGGCCTGTGAGGTGCAATCAACGTGCGCGTTCCGCCGATCCTTGCTGAAATACAGCACAGAGGGGGGGGTCGAACACCTTTCATGCAGAAATGAAGGAAAAGCCAATCATGTGCCTTCGTGCTACGCCCGAAAAACCGCCCTTTCCGTGGGCAGGATTCTCAGGGCATCCAGAAGTCGAAGTTCCGGCCCTGTCATTTCGCTGGCATAATGCAAAGGCCCACGCGGATCATGACTATGATCCGGCATGGCGCATCTGCTTCCACGGACAGTCCTCAATATCTGCCTCAAGACCTGGCCATCGGCCTTGTCCGATTAGATACGAAAACGGCCCCCGAAGGGGCCGCGTTCAGGCTGTGATCGTGGCAAAGGGGCCGGGGCCGAAACGGTCGGACACCTGTGCCACGGCAAGCGTGCAGACCCCGGTCACGCCATCGTTGGCCCGCATCGCGGCGGTGTAGGTCCAGCCGGACGCGTTCACCATCACCTGCCGCCGGATGCGGTCCTCCGCGATCACGCGGATCATGTAGGTTTCAGTCGCCTCGCCCAGCGGCACCTCGTAGGATTCCCAGCTGTCGCCGTCGATGCGGGTGCGGCGCACCCATGTCAGGTTCTTGTCCGCACCCCCCGCAACCCGAAGATGGCATGGTGCATACGGACGCAGGCCCACCCCCGCGAACGCCTCCACCCGGTGGACGGCCGTCGCATCGTCGAAATTGCGCGTGGCCCCCACGATCCGGTAATGCCGCGCAAGATTGCGCGCGCTGGTGGCCAGTTCGATCTGTGCCACGCTGGCATCCAGCAACACGACGTAACTTCCCGCAGGCCATCCTTCGCCGGGAATGACCGCGTCCGTGCCGGCCTGACCGCGCAGACGCCCCTCGATATCGTAGGTTCCCTTGCCCACGAGGGTCGCCTTCGCGAACTGGAACACCTCCCACACCTGCCCGTCGCCGATGGCCATGGCATTGGCCCCGTTCAGCACCTGACTTTCCGTGGCGGAGGCCAGACGCCCGCCATGAACCTTGACCCTCAGCGCGGCTGTCCGGTCCCATATCCCCATTCGGGTGGGCAGAAGCGGGGTTTCCGTCATCCCGATCACCGCCGCACTTTCAATCAGCGAATTGAGGGTGTAGCCCGCATCCTCGGGCGCGCTCCAGACCGCGACGCGGCCCGGCCAAGGGGTGGCCGTCACCGCGAGATGGGGCGCATGCTCGACCTCCGCCCCCGTCAGCAGCGGCAGGTCCAGAAACAGCGGAAATGTCGGGACAGGCGCCACGAAGGGACGCGGCACCACCCGCTCCTCCACCGCGTCGGAGGGGATGTAGACGTCCGGTTCCACCCGTGTCGCCTCCGCCATCTGCACGTCGCCCCGATCCAGCCGGTCAATGCGCCACAGCGTGCCGTCCAGCGCGACGACATCCCCCGCACCCAGATCGACCGAATGGGGCAGTGCGAAACGGGCAGTGTCGCGGGCGATACGCGCCTCGGCCAGCCAGCGTTCGGCAATGGCGCGACCTTCTGCAGCCGTCAGCACCATGGCAAGGTCCGTCTGCGAAATCGCGGTGGAGCGTTCGTCGGGAAAAATCGCCTCCGCCTGGCGGGTGGCGTAATCACCCTCTGCTTCCACGAAGGCAAGACGGACGTGGCCTGCCGTCTCCGCCTCTGTCGCGCGGGCGGTTTCCACCATGCCGTCGATGTCGGAGGTGACGGCAAGATGCGCCGCATCCAGCGTCAGCCGGCTGATACCGTCGCGCATGCGGAAAACCAGGGCACCATCCCGCTCCATCGCTTCGAAGCCGTGGGCCAGCATCAGGGGCTGCAATGCCGCCCGTGCGTGACCCGTCTGTTCAATGGCGTAGCCGCGCGCGATGCCGTAAAGGCCCGACGCATCGACCGCCACGCCCGACCGCGCGCAGATCTCCTCCACCACTTCGCCCAGGGGCTGGGCCGAGGCGCGGCCGTTCAGCCAATGGCCGCGCGGATAGTTGTCGCCGTCCGACCACAGCCCCGTCAGGTTCGGAAAGGCCGGGAAGGGCCGCGCATCCCATGCCCACACATGGGCGTAATCCATGTCCACCATCGGTCCGCCATAAAGACCCGACACAGGGTTGTTCTTCACATCATCCCAGAATTCGGTCGTGGCACGCAGATACTGCATCTGCATCAGGTCGTCGCGACGCCCGTCGGATGCGCGTGGCAGCACCGATTCCGATGATTTGGGATCAAGGAACTTGTTCGGCTCGTTCGCGCCGCGGTTCATGGCGGCGCATCCGTATTCCGTGAACCGGATCGGCTTGGACTGCGGCACCCAAGCGGTCGGCTTTTCGGCACGGATGCCGCCCCGGCGGTCGTGATGCTCCTGCCCCCACCAGTTGCGGATGTCCTTGTAGCGGAAGACCCAAGGCTCGTCGAAGGCCCCGTCGGTGATGGGTTTGCGGTTTTGCGCGGCCAATCCTTCGGGGCTGTCGTAATACCAGTCGTATCCCTCGCCCCCCGCGACGTTGGATTTCAGGTAGTCGAGATTGTAGATCGACCCCCATTCCGCATCCGCATGATCCCCGTCGCGCCAGTCCGACAGCGGCATATAGTTGTCGATGCCCACGAAATCGATCGCAGGATCGGCCCAGAGCGGGTCAAGGTGGGAATGCACGTTACCGCTGGCATGATAGCCGAAATACTCGGACCAGTCGGCGGCATAGCTGATTTTGGCACCGGGCAGGATCGTCCGCACCTCCGCCGCCAGCCTGCACAACTGGACGACGGCAGGAAAGCTGTCACCGGCCCCGCGTATCTGCGTCAGGGACCGCATTTCGGACCCGATGCAGAACGCGTCCACCCCACCCGCCTGCGCGCAAAGATATGCGTAATGCAGGATGAACCGACGATAGCGCCATTCCTGCGGACCGGTGTACTCGGTTCCGTCGAAATTGCCGACCGCTGCCGTGCCGAAGAAGGTCGCCACCTCCGCCTCGGCGGCGGCGGTGCGGTCGGTCGTGCCCGTCATGCCAGGGGCAAGCGCAGTGGTGATCCGTCCACGCCATGGAAGGACGGCCTGCCCCTCCCCCCCGCTCCACGGGTCGGGAAGGGTATTGCCAGCCATCTGCTCCATCAGGATGAAGGGATAGAACATGACCTCGCGACCGCTGCGGCGCACGGCGCGGATCGCCTCTATCACGGACTGGTCGGTGGGCGTGCCGCCATAGACCGGTCGGCCCGCGTCCAGCGGAACGGTCTGCGCTGCGGACCGCGTCAGGCCTGCGACGTTCCATGGCATGTTGTCCGCGTCTATTGCCGTCTGTTCCACCTTTGGCTGCACGATGCAATCGGCGCAGCGCAGGTCGGACCCGAACCAAGACACCACCATGGAGACGGAGCCTGCCTTCGGCAATTCCTCCCCCAACTGGTCCAGCGAGGTTTCGATGTCCGTCCGCCCCGAGGGCGTGTTGATGTTCACCGCCTCATATTCGCCCAGCCCGTATTTCTGGTGCACATGGGTGGTGGCCAGCGAATATTCCCCTGTTCCGGGAATCATCGCCACGGCCTTCACCGCCTTTTGAAGCGTGGTTCCGGTGGACGGACGCAGCACCTCGAAACTGAATTGAGGAACGCGGTTGCCATAGACATCAAGTTCCAGATCCTCGATCACGACATAGGCCGTGCCACGATAGGAAGGGGCCATGCCCGCCCCTTCCACCGCCTCGATCTTCGGATCGGGCAGCTGGTCGGCGTTGCCCGAATAAATGCGCATCGTCAGATCGTGGGGCATGATCTCCACCCCGTCGGCCCAGACGCGGCCAATGCTCGCGATTTCCCCCTCGCACAGGGCGATGGCAAGGCTGACGGTATAGGAATATTCCGTCACCTTCTGCTTGGCACCCTTGCTGCCCGCAGTCGAAGTCTTCTTGTGTTCAAGATAGCGGGAGGACCAGATCACCTGACCCGACAGCCGCGTGCGCCCGTAAAGCTGGGGAATGGCCGCGCCCTCGCTTGCGCCCATGACGCGGTAACGGTCTATCCGGCCGGTTTCCACCGTGTCCGAGCCGCTGCCGAAGATGCGCTGGTCGATGACCTGCCCCAGTGTCGCGCCTACGGCACGGCCAAGAACGGCACCGGACAAGCCAAGGACCGCGCCACCGAAGCCGCCGCCGATGGCGGCACCGGCGGATGCAAGCAGAAGGGTTGCCATGTCAGATCCTTTCGGGAAACGCAAAGCGCGCCGCAATCCGGCGCGTCCAAGGGGTGGAAAGCGGGCTCTCGGTCACGCCGTGCCCGCTATAGGCATGGATGAAGCGGTCGTGACCGCAGAAGATTCCCAGATGGCGGACGGTGCCCCGGTCCCGCATGCGGAACATCAGTACGTTCCCCGGATCAGCCGGACCGTCGGGCAATCGGCTCAGCCAGCGCGGGGCCGCCTTCAGCAGCACCTCTCCGCCCGCCGTGTCCGCCCAGTCCGGCGCATAAGGCGGAACCGCCTCCGGCTACGCCCCGAGCGTGGCGCGGTAGATGCCACGGATCAGGCCGAGGCAGTCGCTGCCCGCACCGCACAGGCTGCCCTGATGGACGTAAGGCGTGCCGATCCAGCGGCGCGCCTCGGTCACGATGGCATTCATGCGAACAGGCTCCCCCCATCGTTGACGGAGCCGGAGGTCGGATAGGCGGCGATCCAGTCTTCCCCCGGAATATGCGGAAAGCCCCGATAATTGGTGATATTGGCGAATTTCAGGCGGCAGGTGTCGATGCGCCGGTCGCAGCCCGTCTCGATCCGTATCCTGTCGCCTGCGGCTATGGCGGATCCCAGCGTCTGCCACAATTCCACGACGCGGTCATGCCCCGTCAGACGATCGTTCTTGACCACGCCGATCAGCCCTTCGGCCATACCCGAAAGGACCCGGAACCGGCCGCGTTCGAACCAGCGGTCATCGAATGCCCCCAGTGCCCCGAAGGTGAAGACGCGGTTGTCCTCCACCTGCTCCACCGCAACTTCCGCCGCATAGCCGGCCTTGGTCAGATCCATCCCGCAGGCGGCATCGCCCAGGATGGCGGAACAGCCCCGCTGGAAAACCCTTCCCTGTGGCTGGTTCAGCAGATCGGCCAACCCGCGCAACTCAGCCTGGAAGGCCCCGCCCGCACGCGTGATCTCTCCGATCGTTCCGCGGAATTCCAGCCGCCGTTCCGACACGTCGGCCCAGTTGACCAACCAGCACCGGATCTCCGCCCCGTCATAGCGGCCCGCAAGGATGTCGGCCTCCGTCACGCCCGCACCGGATAGCGCGCCCATCGCTTCGGAGTTGTCGATGGACAGGCCCGTAGACTGTTGCAAAGCCCGCGCCGTCACCCCGGCAGAGGCGCGGAAGACGAACCCTTCGAAGGCCAGATCCATGTCATGGTCGGTAAAGCCGAACACCATGCCGTCGCGGCGGGTCAGACCCCATGTGCGGCATGTCGTGGTGGCACCCAGTGCCAGATGTTGTGCGATCGTCATATGCGCACCTCTGCGATCGGAACATTCGGGACCTCACCCGCCTGAAAGGACGACACGGAGGTCTGTATGCGGTCGGTGTCGAAGCGAACCGGCACGTCGAATTCAAATCCGGCACGGATTTCGGCCCCTACAGCAGGTGGCTGGGCGAAGGTGATGGTTCCTGTGTCCGCGTTGACCGCGAATTCCAGCCCCTCCACCTTCGTATCCCCGCCCAGTGCGACCTTTACCGATCCCTCGACCGGCTTGGCGATCACGCGGGCATAACTTTGCGCACCGGAATCGTAGGTCTTGACCAGTTGGAAGGTGATCTTCTGCCCGTCCCCGCGCCCGATGAACTGATCCAGCGGACCGACCGTGGCGGAGGGAAGGCAGGACTTGAAATCCGCCCAGTCCTTCCAACGAAAGCCGTGCAGCCGCCCCTGACGCGCTTCGAAGAACGCGATCAGCCTTGCCACGTCGTCCAGCGACCGCAACCCCACGCCCGCATCGTAATACCGGCGCGCATGTGCCCAAGGGGTGTTGCGTTCCTCGAACCCGTTGGCCAGCGTGACGATGTCCGTCCGCCGTTCCGGCCCGCCGATTGACCCGAACGACAGGTTCGCGGGAAAGCGTATGTCGTGAAAAGCCATCTATCTGTTCCTCTGCCCGCGCGACAATGCCCGGCTGACCTGCGCCGCGACCTGTCCCTGGCTGCGTTGAAAGCCCGCCACGTCCGGCGTGCTGACATTCATCGTGATGTTGACCGAACGCCCGCCGCCGCCCGACACGCCCAGCCGTCCGTCGGCACCGCGGGTCAGCGGCATGATCGCCTCCGGCCCGGCCTCGCCCATCAGGCCCGTCGCGCCACGCATCGGGAACGCCACGGGCGACGACACGACCCCCCCCTTGGCAAAAGGCATCACCCGCCCCTGACTGAAAGCACCGCCCTTTGCGAACGGCATCGCTCCACCCATCAACGCCCCCATGCCGCCAGAGATGAGCGATCCCGCCACCCCCTCTACCGGCCTCATGGCGGTCTTGTAGACGGCTTGCGTGATTGACTGTCCCAGACTTTTCATGGCCGAAGACAGCTTGTCTCCGTCAAAGACCAGCCCGTTGAAGGCATTGCGGACGCCCCCGCCGATGCTGGTGGACAGCCGCTCCGCCTCCCGACCCGTGAATGTCATCGTGTCACGCATCCGCGACAGCTCCCCCTCGAACGTGCCGACCACGCCGGACACGGATCCAAGAGTGGCCTCCAGGGCCGTCACCTGTTCCTCAAGCTCCTCGATCTCTGCCAAGGTCGTCTCCTTTGTCGGGGAATGCGCGGGCGAGTTCCTCCAGCCGCGCGCGGGAAAGAGGGGCGGCATCTTCCGCCCCCAGCATCATCCGCAACTCCAGCGGCGTCAGTCGCCAGAACTGCTCGGGGTGCAGGCGCAACCCCTGCAAACCGGCCCGCATCAGGCCCGGCCAGTCGATTGCGGACGGGCCGGTCATGGCAGGGCGAAGGCGCGGGCCAGAAGCAGGGCAGCCGCACGGGCCGCCTCGGCGGGAGCGATCTCGGCCGACATCAGATCGGCCGCCTGCCCCCGCCACCCGCCTCCGCGCAGACCGGCAACGATCACCGCCACGACGTCGCGCGTGGTGAAGTGCCCCTCCTCGAACCGCTGGATCAGGGCGATCAGGCTGTCAGCCTGCAACGCGGCCTCCAGTTCGGCCAGTGCCCCCAGTGTCAGCTTGGCCACATGGCGTTCGCGATCGACAACCAGCGCCACCTCACCCGCAAACGGGTTCACGGGGCCTCCACAGGCGTCAGCGCCGTAAAGGCCAATGCCCCGGCCGAGGCCATCGTCAGCTCATACGTCGCCTCGCCATTGTAGCTTCCGGCATATTCGATGGCGGTGATCATGAACGCCCCTTCCACCACGCCGAAATCGGGAATGATGACCTGGAACTGCGGCACCTCGCCGTCAAAGAAGATCTGGCGCGCGCGTTCATCCGTCGCGGCATCCCGGAACACCCCCGACCCTGACAAAGAGGCGGACCGCACGCCTGCCCCGCCCAACAGCTCTCGCCAGCCGCCCGCGCTCTCAAGGCTCGTGACATCCACCGTCTCGGCATTGAAGCTGATGCGGGTCGCCCGCAGTCCCGCCACCGTCTCGAACTGCCCGTCGCCGGTCATATCAAGCTTGATCAGCAGGTCTTTTCCGTTCTGAACAGCCATTTAAATCTCTCCATTCAATGTGTCTTCGACACGGACGCGAAACGTCAGATCGATCCGCCGAGTGCGCCCGGCATCCAGGCGACGGGCAACGGCACGGTCGAACCAGAGCGCGACGATCCGGCCCCGCGTCATGGTCATGGGTCGCCCAAGCGCATCGCAAAGCGATGCCGCAACGACCTTGGCGTCCTGAAAACCTTCGGCATCCGACACGACACTCAGCACAAGCCGATGCTCGGCCCCGGCACCCGTCTTGTCGGAACGGTCGCGCACATCTTCCGGCCCGATCAGCACCCAGGTGCCAGCCGTGCCGTCCGGCGCCGCATCAAGGACAGGCACATCAAGCACTTCGGTCAGCCGGGCGTGGATCGCGGCCTGAAGTGCCGCCGCAGTGGCATAGCTCATGGCATCTCCTCCGCGGTACAGGTCAGCGTCCGTTCCCCCTCGGCCACCCCGGTGATGCGGAATACGCGGCTTCCTTCACGGAACCTCTGTCCCGCCATGGGCCGCGAGGGTGCCCCGAACGGTGCGGCCCGCACCGTGATTTTCAGCATCCCCACGGCAACGCCATCCACGTCACGAACGGCACCGGCAAGAACGTCGGCCCACAGCGTGCCAAGGGCGCGCCACCTGCGCACGCGCCCGCCTGCGCCGTCAGGGGTATCCATCGCCTCCTCCAGAACCATCGCCCGGTTCATCCGCATACCGGTCCTCCCAGCAGCCGCACCGTCCGCCAACGCTCGATCAGTGTGGCCACCTGCATCGGCAACGCCGATGGCCGCAGCCCCGCCTCGCTTCGAACCTCGTAATACTCGGCAGCCAGAAGCATAGCCGCCTGTGCCAGATCCGGCGGAACCGAGGTCCATGGCCCGAATCCGGCAGTAAACGAAATCTCCGCCACCCGGCCCTGCGGGATGGATGGGAGGCCGGAACGCGTCACGACCCTCGGGCGGTGCATGTCCTCGACCAGCCACCAGGCGGCGGGGGCGATCTCCACGCCCCCCACCCGCAGGCTCTGCACGGACGAAACGGGAGCCAGCGGCAAAGCCTGTGCGGCACCGTCCCGCCATCGATCCAGCACGAGCCGGAACTTCCGCGCGATCAGTGCCTTGCCGATCCGCCCTTCGATGGTGGCAACGGCGGCACGCAGGTAGCTTTCGACCAGCCCGTCCTGCAGCCCATCATCCGCGAACCCTGTTCCCAGCCGCAAATGCGCCTTCAGTGCCGCGATGGGCAGGGCCGTGGCCGCGACAGGGCTTTCCTCGATAAGGTTCATCGCAATTCCTCGATAACTTGGAAGGTGCCGCCCCCCTCACGCCGCTCGGACGGGGGGAACAGCTGGAAGGCGCAAAAGGGGCGACACCCTATCCACGACCTCTTACGAGGTCGCGAATTTCAGCAACTTGATCGCGGCGAAGTCGGTGACGTTTCCGCCCACACGCTTGGTGGCATAGAACAGCACATGCGGCTTGGCCGAGAAGGGATCGCGCAGCAGGCGCAGATCCGGCCGTTCCGCGATGGTGTAGCCGGCGGTGAAATCACCAAAGGCCATGGCATAGGCATTCGCCGCGATGTCGGGCATGTCCTCGCAAATCAGCACGGGATAGCCCATCAGATGCGCAGGCTGACCGGCAGCCAGACCGTCCGACCACAGGAAGCGGCCATCGGCATCCTTCATCTTGCGAACCGCACCCGCAGTCTTGGAGTTCATCACGAAGCTCGCGTTCGCGCGGTATTGCGCCTGCAATGCATAAACAAGGTTCACGATGCAATCGGCCGGATTGGCCGACGCGAAATCCGCCGCTGCACCCGAAGGAACATAACCGAGGCTGCCCCACGCCCAGGTAGCATTTGCGACCTTGCCGGCGGTCAAAAAGCCCGTCGGCTTGTCGATGCCATCGCCCGATACGAAAGCCGCCGATTCCGCCCGCATGAAACGTGTGGCGATTTTTCCCGCCAGCCAGCCGTCCACGTCGAAGGCGCTATCGTCCAGCAGGCGCTGGCTGGCCTTCGGCATCGCCGACAACTCGTGCAGTCGGATGGAGATGCGCTCGATTGCGGGCGTCGCCGTCTCGGTGAGGCTCGCCGTTTCCGTCGCCCAGCCGGAGCCGACCTCCGAACGGTCGATCAGCACGTCGTAGGAACTGGCCTCCACATTCACCACATTGGCGATCGCCCGGATGGAGGAGGTGGATACAAGCATCGACCGGATCGCCTCCGCCGTCTGCGGATCGACAAGATAGCCGCCATCGGCCGCAACCGATGTGCCAAGCGCCTTGCCTTCCAGCGCCAGGCCACGCAGGCCATCATCATCGCCCGAACGCAAATAGGCGTTGAACGCCTTCTGATGGGGGATCTCCACCTCGGCAGCGGTCGAAAGGGCCGGGCGGCCATAAGTCATCGTCTTGCGGTCCAGCATGGTCAGTCGCTCGTCCTGTTGTTGCAAAGATTTGGAAACGTCGTTCTTGAAGCACTTGAGTTCGCTCACGAACCCGCTCATGGCTGCAGCCATTTCGGTTGCCGGATCATCGGGCAAACCTCCCCCGATCCGTGACTTTGTCTCGGTCAACACCCATCCTCCGTTTGGAAACTTCTCAGCGCGCGGCGATCTCCGCCGTCGCATTGCGGATCACGGCGGCGACATGGCGCCAGCCGTGGAAATCGTCGCTCTTGGCGTGAACGCGGGCTTCCATCTGCATGGGAAAGGTCACGAGCGACACCTCCCACAGATCCAGCTCCGCCAACTGCCGACCCTTGGCATCACGCTCGGCCCGCACGGTGCGATACCCGATGGACAGCCCGTCGATGGCCCCCGCATCCAGAAGCGCGATGGCCTCGCGGCCCCGTGCCACCTCGGTCAGGATCCGGCCCTTCACGAACAGACCTGTCCCATCCTCGCGCACCTCGTCCCAGACACCGATCGGCTCGCCCGCATCGTGCTGCCACAGCATCTTTACACGGCGGCCGCCCAGTCGGTTCAGGCTGCCGCCATAAGCACCCGGCAGCACGACATCGCCGCCCTGGTCGCGCAGCCCGAACCGCGAGGCATAGCCCTCGATCACTCCGCCCCGCACCTCCAGTGTGCCGGAGGCATGAAACTTGCGCTCCGGCGCTCCATGAAATCCGTACATCCTCACCTCATCGCCGAATTGATCAACGCTTCCGCCCCCTGCGTCAGTAGAAAGGCCGCCACACCGTAAACTCCCAGCCAGACACGCCGCTCCAGCCGGTCCAGTGTGCCCTCCATCTGGACAAGGCGATATTCCAGCCCGTTCCAGCGCTCCTCGGACACACGCTCGTTTGCCTCGATCCGCGCGGCCGCGGCGTCGAAACTGTCGTAAAGAAAGCGCGATCCGGTTTCCCTCATTCGTCAGGCACCCGCGGCAATCCAAGCAGCACACGCTTCTCGGCCACCGTCAGGAAATCCGCTTCGCCCACACGCGCCCATTGCTGATCGCGTTCGGCCGCAAGGGCCGGCACCTGATCCAGATCGGGCCGCAGCTCCACCTCCTCGCCACTGAAGGATGACAGCCAGTGCGAAACAGAAGCCGCCACCTTCGCCGCCAGCGGCAGCACGGTCAGGCGATAGAACGCCCGGTTCGCCTCCTGATAGTTGGCATAGGTCGCGTCCCCCTGGATCCCCATGATCATCGGGGGCACGCCGAAGGCGATGGCGATCTCACGCGCCGCTGCCAGCTTGGTCTCGTGAAACTCCATGTCGGATGGCGAAAAGCCCATCGGCTTCCAGTCCAATCCACCTTCCAGCAGCATCGGACGGCCCGCGTTGCGCGCACCCTGATGATTCATCTCGATTTCGGTCACCAGCCGGTCATACTGGTCGGGGGATAATTGTCCTTGCCCGTCCACGCCCTTGTAGATGATCGCCCCCGAAGGCCGCGCCGCATTGTCCAGCAACGCCTTCGACCAACGAGAGGCAGAGTTGTGCACATCCAGCGCCACCGCCGCCGCCTGCATCGGCGACAGCCCGTAATGATCGTCCTGCGGATGGAAGCTCTTGATGTGGCAGATCGGCTGGAACGCTCCCGTCATGTCGAAACGCAGGCCGCGTCCCGCCACGGTATAATCGTAAGCCACAGGCCACCCGTCCGTGCCGGGCACAAGGCTGATCCGGTCCGACCGCAGCACATGCAATTCTGACGGCAGACGCGCCTCTGGCACCGCTTCCAGATAGGCATTGCCCGACAGCAACAGTTGAAGATACAGCGCCTCGAACCATTCGGCCCGCCCCTGTCCCGCGTTCGGGCGGCGCATCAGATCCAGAACCGGATGCAGATCGTAGCGCCGCTCCGCATCCTGCAGCACCAAAGGCAGCGCAGCCGCCGCCTCGGCAATCAGCTTCACGGCACGGAAAGCGATCGGGTTCGCCTGAAAGCCGGTCTTCGTCAGGCTGACCGTGTCGCGGGGGCTCCACGCCACCCGCCCTGAGGTCTGATACGAGATCACGGGCCCGGCCGCCGAGGCCTTGGCCTCTGGCACCTGCGCCGCACCCCGTTTCAGGAAATCGAACATCCGCACCTCCATCCAGCATCGCCTCTCGAAACCGGACTTTCTTGGTCCGTTGAAGGCAATCTACCGAAGGAGGGTTAACGCAGCTTAACCTCTCCGCGCGGAGGCCGCGCCACCCTCAATGCGCAAAGGCACGAGGATAGAATATCTGCCCCGTCGCCGGAATATCGGCATGGGGTCTGACCAGGAAATAAGGCCCTGCAAAGGCGCAGGCATAGCCCGCCGCCAGATCGGCGCGAAACCCGAATCGACCGTAGTAATCGGGATCGCCCAGCACGAAGACGGCATCGCACTCTGTCTCCATCGCTCCGATCAGCGCCGTGCCGATCCCGTGACGCTGCCACAAAGGGTCCACGGCAAGGGGGGCCAGTGCGCAGGCCGGAAACGGTCCCTCCAGCCGCGACAGCATCAGAAATCCGATGATTTCACCTGCGTCTTCGGCCACAAGCGCCTGCGCCACGACACCTTCGGCCCGCAAGGCGTCCACAAGGTCCGCCTCCGTCTCCCGCCCGAATACCCCGACAAGAAGACGCCGTATCACACCCGTTTCCCCGGCGCGTTCCTCCCGGATCTTCATGCGGCGCCCTCGCGCTCGGCCTTCTTCTCCCACCGGCCCGACTCCTCGCTCCAGTATTGAGCGGCGACACCCGCCCCCACGACCTCGCGCCATTGATCGCGGGCACGGGCCAGTGCATGTGAATCAAGCCCGTCGAACAGCACCCATAACCGGTCCAGCGGCCCAGCCTCCTGCGGGGCGAAATCCGCACCGCCCACCACCATGAGGCAATTGGCGCCGTTTCCGATTGCCCCTTCGCCCAGCAGCACGGGTTGCAGGGCGTCATGCGGCCCACCTTCACGTCCGTGGGGAAGGAAACTGTCGTCGTGCAATGTCCAGAACGCGGCATCCAGCCGGTCCAGAATATCCCCCGGCCCCCGCACCATCACCCGCCACCCGGCCCCGGACGCCCGCCCCAGAAGGGTGAACGCCGTCTCCTCCAGGGAGGAATGGGTCAGGTGATAGAACATGACCGCCAAACGCTTACCCCTCGAAGCGATCGCGGATCAGCCGGTTCAGCGCCAGCACGCCCCAGCCCGTCGCGCCCTTTGGCGCAAAACGGCTGTCACCCTTCAGCGAGGCGGTCCCGGCGATGTCCAAGTGGATCCACGGCATGTCATCCTTCACGAACCGCTTCAGGAAATGCGCGGCCACGATGGACCCGCCATCCCGGCCCGTCCCCACGTTCCGGATGTCCGCCACCCGGGATTTCAGCGGTGCGTCATAAGCGTCCCCCATGGGCAGCCGCCACGCACCCTCGCCCTCGGACTTTGCGGCGGCCAGAAACGCCTCGCACAATCCGTCGTCGTTGGAAAATACGCCCGCGTTCTCATATCCCAACGCCACGATGATCGCGCCAGTCAGGGTAGCGAGGTCGATCATACCGCAAGGCTTGAACCGCTCCTGCGCGTACCAAAGCACGTCGGCCAGAACCAGCCGCCCCTCGGCATCGGTGTTGATGACCTCGATCGTATCGCCCTTCATGGACCGCACCACGTCACCCGGACGCTGGGCCCGCCCGTCGGGCATGTTCTCCACCAGCCCGACCAGCCCCACGACGTTGGCACGGGCCTTGCGCAAGGCCAGCGCGCGCATCACACCAGCCACGGTGCCCGCACCGCCCATGTCCATGGTCATGTCCTCCATCCCGCCCGCAGGCTTGATGGAGATGCCGCCGGTGTCGAACACCACGCCCTTGCCGATCAGCGCCAAAGGTGCCTCGTCCCCGCCACCGTTCCAGCGCATGACAACGACCTTCGAAGCACTTTCCGAGCCCATGCCCACGCCCAGAAGCGCACCCATGCCAAGCGCTTCCAGCTCCGGCTCCTCCAGGATTTCCACGTCCAGACCCAGTTCCTGCATCGCGGCAAGGCGGGCCGCGAAATCGTCGGTGGTCAGGATGTTGGCAGGTTCGTTCACCAGATCGCGGGTGAAGAAGACACCCTCGGCCAGTGCCGCCAGAGGCGCCGCCTCCGCCGCGACGGCTTCCGGCCCGTTGACCATCATCGTGACGCCGCCGAACCCTTCGGGCCGGACGCTCTTGCGATCGGTGAATTGATAGGCGCGAAGCGCCAGCCCGAAGGACAGCTCCGCCGCACGGGGCACCCCGTCCGCTAGTACCAGTGCCCCCTCCCGGCCGAGGGAGCGGCCGATCACGGCACCCGCACGCCGCGCCACCTCGACGTCATCCTCCCGGTCCATGCGGATGACCTGCAACACCTGCGCATCCATACCTGCGGGAAAAGCCAGATCCATCCCCTCGCCCGCCTTCAATCGTCCGAACGCGTCCGAGGCTGCCACCCGCACCAGCGCGCCCCCCGTCAGCATGTCGACATGACCCGCTGCGGCCGCCATCTGTCCGTCACCGCCAAGGAACACGACGACCCGCCCCGCATGCCCCGCGATCCGCTCGATGTCCGTTTCGTTGAACTGGATGGTCACTGGGGTCGTCATCGGCTTCTCCATCGAAAGCAAGGTTCCGCGCGACCGTAGCCCGTGACCCTCCCAATGGCCAGATACCAGTTTTCCCCACCGCCGGAATGGGGTAGCGTGCGCCCAAAGAACAAGAAGCATGAGGGCAGACGTGGCAAGATTCGACAGGTACATGCTGTCGCAACTTCTGGCGCTGTTCGGATTTTTCTCGCTCGTGCTGGTCGCGATCTACTGGATCAACACGGCCGTCGGCCTGTTCGACGACCTGATCAGCGACGGCCAGTCCGCCCTTGTCTTCCTCGAATTCTCGCTGCTGACCCTGCCCAACGTGATCCGGATGGTCCTGCCCATCTCGGCCTTCGTCGCCACGGTCTACGTGGCGAACCGGCTGATGTCGGAATCCGAACTCGTGGTCATGCAGGCCACGGGCTTTTCCGCCTTCCGGCTGGCCCGCCCCGTGATGTTCTTCGGTCTGATCGTCGCCCTCATGATGCTGATCCTGATGAACGTGCTGGTGCCGCTGTCGCGCACGGTCCTCGCCGATCGCACGGCAGAGGTTCGCGACAGCCTCGTCTCGCAGTTCCTGCGCGAAGGCGAATTCCTGCATCCGGTGGAAGGCGTGACCCTTTATATCCGTGAAATCGCCCCGAACGGGGAACTGGGCGGGCTGTTCCTTCAGGATGACCGGGGCCCCGAACAGGTCGTCTACACTGCGACGAACGCTTTCATGGTGCGGACGGAAACCGGGCCGAAACTGGTGATGGTGGACGGGATGGCGCAAACGTTGGAAGGCGGCCGCCTGGCCCTGACCCGCTTTGCCGATTTCACCTACGACATCGGCGCGATGCTGGAACCCGCCACCCGCAGTCCCCGCCGCATGAACGAGCTGTCGACCTTGGAGCTGCTGAATCCCACCGACGCCGCCATGACCGAAGCCAAGTCCGACCGGGCGGAGATGATCTTCGAAGGCCATGACCGCCTCGGCCAGCCATTCCTCGGGCTGGCGGCCAGCCTGATCGGCTTTGCCGCCCTGCTTCTGGGCGCGTTCAGCCGCTTCGGCCTCTGGCGTCAGATCCTGTTCGCGGTGGTGCTGCTGATCCTCGTGCAGCTGATCAACACGATCTCAGGATCGGCGGGGCCACGGGCCGCAGCGGGCTGGCTTCTGGCCTATGCCGCCCCCCTTGTCGGGTGCATCATGGGCACGACGATGCTCTGGTGGTCGCAACGCCCCAGGAGGAGGTGCGAATGATCCTTTCCTTCTATCTTGCCCGCCGTTTCCTGCGGATGTTCGCGCGCGTCTTCTTCATCTTCTTCGGCATTCTGCTGCTGATCGACATGCTGGACCAGATCCGTCGCTTCTCGGACGACTCCATCGGTATCCTCCGCGCGTTGGAGCTGGCGCTCCTGCATGTCCCCTCCAGCCTCTACACCATCCTTCCGCTGATCCTGATCCTTGCGGCCATCGCGCTGTTTCTGGGCCTTGCACGGTCTTCGGAACTGGTGGTGATGCGCGGCGCCGGCCGCGCGGGCCTCCGTATCCTCGCCGCCCCTGCCATCGCAGCTCTCTTGCTGGGCATGGTGATCGTGGCCGTCCTGAACCCCATCGTCGCCGCCACGTCCAACAGGTACGACGCGCTTTCCTCACGTCTGGCAAACGGCACCTCGCAGGTGCTGTCGGTCTCCGGAACAGGGCTGTGGCTGCGTCAGGGCGACGACGAGGGTCAGACCGTCATTCGGGCGGACCGTGCCAATGCCAACGGCACCGTGCTGACAGGCGTGACGGTGCTGACCTTCAACACCGAAGGGCAACTCGCCACCCGCATCGCGGCACGGACGGCGCGGCTGATGCCGGGCGAATGGCAGCTGACCGATGCCAAGCGCTGGACGATGGATGAACGCGTGCCCGAAGCATCGGCCCGGATTTCCGGCACGCTCACCCTTCCGTCGGATCTGACGCCGGACACCATCCGCGACGGGTTCCGCGCCCCGTCGGACATCCCGATCTGGGAACTGCCCGCCTATATCCGCGGGCTCGAAACCGCAGGCTTTCAGGCCCGCGAACACCGCGTCTGGTTTCAAAGCGAACTGTCCCTGCCCGTGTTTCTGGCCGCGATGGTACTGATCGCTGCAGGCTTCACGATGCGCCATGCCCGCTTGGGCAATACCGGCAACAAGGTGCTTCTGGCATTGCTCGTCGGTTTCGGCGTATTTTTCCTGAGAAGCTTCGCGCAGGTTCTTGGGGAAAACGGCCAGCTGCCGGTTGTTCTGGCGGCATGGATCCCCCCCCTTGCCGCGGTGCTCGCGTCACTGGGTCTCTTATTGCATCTGGAGGATGGCTGATGCGTCTCCGCGCCCGTCTGCTCGCATCGGCCCTCGCAGCCCTTGCACTGTGCCCTTTGCCTCTCATGGCTCAGGATCAGGCCACCCTCGTGGCCGACGACCTCGCCATCCGCAACAACGATGTCCTGACCGCCACCGGACAGGTGGAAGTGTTCTATCAGGGTCAACGCCTTCGTGCATCGCGGGTAGAATACGATCGTGCACGCGACAGCCTGCTCATCTCGGGCCCGATCACACTGGACGATGGCAAGGGAACCGTCATTCTGGCCGATCAGGCAGAACTCTCGGGCGACATGCGCGACGGCGTGCTGCGGTCGGCCCGCGTTGTCCTCAGCCAGCAATTGCAGCTTGCCGCGGCAGAGGTGAACCGCATCGGCGACCGTTACACCCGCCTTGGCCGTTCCGTCGCGTCCTCCTGTCAGGTCTGCGCCTCCAATCCCACGCCCTTGTGGGAAATCCGCGCGAGGGAGATCATACATGACGAGCAGGAACGCCAGATCTACTTCCATAACGCCCAGCTGCGCGTGGCCGGCATTCCCGTCTTCTACATCCCGCGCCTGCGCGTCTCCGATCCGACGGTGGACCGGATGCGCGGCGTGCTACAACCGTCCCTCCGCACCACGTCCGATTTCGGAACAGGCGTGAAGATCCCTTACTTCCTGCCGCTCGGCAAAAGTGCGGACCTGACGCTTACCCCCTATCTCTCCACCAGAAACACCCGGTCGGTGGATTACCGCTACCGCCAGGCCTTCAACTCCGGCTGGATGGAAATCAACGGCGCCACATCCCGCGACGACCTTCAGGGGGACGAGGCGAACCGCGGCTATCTTCTGGCCACGGGTGAATTCGCCCTGCCGGAAAACTACACCCTGAAACTGCGCGTCGACACCGTCAGCGATCCTGCCTATTTCTACGATTACGGGCTTGAGGAACGCGACCGTCTGGAAAGCAGCGCCGAAATCACACGCACGCGTCGCAACGAATACATCTCTGGCCGGATCATCAACTTCCATTCGATCCGTGACGGCGAACCCAATTCGACGATCCCCTCCCTCGTCAGCGAGGCGCAGTTGCACAGGCGTTTCTCGGGTGGTCCCCTGGGTGGCGAGGCGGGACTGCAATTCTCGATCTACGGTTCCCAACGGACCTCGGACAATCCGTTCGACACCGGCATCGACACGGATGACGACGCGGACGGTCGGGACACGCAGCGGGCATCCATCAACCTTGACTGGCGGCGCAACTACGTGCTGCCCGCGGGCATCATCGGCACCACGTTGGGCGAATTACGCACCGACATCTACAATATCCGGCAGGATGCCGAATACGGCGGAACCACGAACCGCGTGACCGGCTCCCTCGGGGTGGAACTGCGCTGGCCTTGGGTCAAGGCCGCCACCAACGGCACAAGCCACGTCATCAGCCCCATCGCCCAGCTGGTCTGGAGCCCGAACGAAACCGCAGACGTTCCGAACGAGGACAGCGCGCTGGTGGAATTCGACGAATCGAACCTGTTCGGCCTGAACCGCTATTCCGGCCATGACGCTTACGAACGTGGTGCGCGGATGAATCTCGGCGTGAACTACACCCGCATCGATCCTGCGGGGTGGAGCTTCGGGACGACCGTCGGCCGCGTCTTCCGCGAACAGGACATGGGGCAGTTCACCGCAGCCTCCGGTCTCGACGGCAAGAACAGCGACTGGCTGGCCCAGTTCCAGATCATGATGAGCGAGGGTCTGGTTATCACCAACCGCACCCTGTTCGACGACGATCTGACCGTGACGAAATCCGAACTGCGCATGCAGGCCAGTCTTGAACGGTTCGATCTGACCGCAGGCTACGTGGAGATCATGGCCGACGAGGCCGAGGACCGTCAGCGAGGCTTGTCCGAAATGACGGTCGATGCCCGCTATCAGGTCACGGACGCATGGGCCGCCCGTGCAGCCTCGCGCTACGACTTCGAGGCGGACCGCGCCGTCCGGGCCGGACTGGGTGCCGAATTCCGCAACGAATGCGTGGCGATGGAGCTTTACCTCTCGCGCAAGTTCGCATCCTCCAGTAGTGTGGAGCCTAGCACGGAAGTCGGCCTGTCGGTCGATCTTCTTGGTTTCGGCAGCAAGAAACAGCCCGGCCCGGCCGGGGTCTGCCGAAGCTGATCGACTGCACGAAGGCAAGAGAAGACAGAATGAACCGTTATATCCTTCCTCTGTTGACCACCGCCCTGTCCATGGGTGCGGCCGTGCCGGCAATGGCCCAGAACATGTTTGCCCCCCATGTGATCGTGAACGGGTCCGTCGTCACGGAATGGGAACTGCAGCAAAGGGTGCGCTTCCTGACCCTGCTGCGGGCGCCGGGCGATATCGCCAAACAGGCCGAAAGCGGCTTGATCGAGGATCGACTGCGCCTTGATGCCGCCAAGCAGGCCGACATCACCACTACCGACGAGGAAGTGGAAGCGGGCATGACAGAATTCGCCCAACGTGCGAACCTGTCTTCCGAACAATTCGTCACGCAGCTTGAATCCGCAGGCGTCGACCGCACCACCTTCCGCGACTTCGTTCGCGCAGGCGTGGTCTGGCGGGCAGTCGTGCGGCAACGCTATGCGGGCACCGTCACCATCAACGCCGCCGATGTCGATCGCATGATCGAGGCGCAGCGCAAATCCCCCAACATCCGCGTTCTCTTGTCAGAGCTGATCCTTCCCGCCCCACCCGGCCAGGAAAACCAGGCGGAGGATGCAGCCGAAGATATCGTGAGACGGGTTGAAGCCGGCGAAAGCTTCGCGTCGTTTGCACGACAGTATTCCGCATCGCAATCGTCGGAAAACGGCGGCGCGCTGGAATGGCTGCCCTTGTCGCAGCTTCCCCCGGGGCTGCAGCCTGTATTTCTCGGCCTCGAACCGGGTGGCGTGACGCAACCTATGCAAATTCCGAATGCCATCGTGATTTTCCAGCTGCGCGACAAGCAGGAAGGTGCGCCCACCCTCCGCGCGACGGAGGTTGATTTTGCGCAATATCCGCTCCCCGTCGAAAGTACCGCAGGGGAAGCCGCGACGTTGCGCGGCAGCGTGGACACCTGCAACGACCTCTATACCTCCGCGCGCCGCAACGGGGTTGCAGTCCAGCGCCAGACCCAGGCCGAGACCGCGCTTCCCGCCAGCATCGCAACTGCCCTGTCCGGGCTGGACCAGAACGAAAGTGCCGTCGTCACTGTCGGCGGTCAGCCCACCCTTCTGATGGTCTGCGCCCGCCGCCCCATCTCGGAGGAACCTGTGGATAGGGCTGCGATCGAAAACCAGCTCACCAACCAGCAGCTGAACGCCATTTCTGCCGTATATCTGAGCCAGTTGCGCGACAACGCGATCATCCAGACGCCGTGAAGCCCGTCGCCCTGACCTGCGGCGAACCGTCCGGCATCGGACCCGAGATCGCCATCAAGGCCCGCGCCATCCTCGGTGCGGACCTGCCGTTCTTCGTTCTGGGCGACCCCCGGCACTTTGATGCGCCGCTGGTGAGGATCACCGCGCCAGAAGACGCGCCGCTGGTTCCCGCCTCTCACCTGCCGATCCTGCCGCATGATTTCGGCGCATTGGCCCACCCGGGTTCCCCCGATCCATTGAATGCCGCAGGGGTGATCGAAGTGATTGCCCGTGCCGTGGCCTTCGCGCAGGCAGGGCAGGTATCGGGCATCTGCACCGCCCCCATTTCGAAGAAAGCGCTCAAGGACGGCGCAGACTTCGCCTATCCGGGCCATACGGAGTATCTCGCCGCTCTTGCAGGGGTGGACCGGGTGGTGATGATGCTCGCGTCGCCGCAGTTGCGGGTCGTACCCACGACCATCCACATCCCGCTGGCCGATGTGCCTGCCGCCCTGACCCTAGACCTGCTGGAAGCGACGTTGCGCATTACCCACGACGCTCTGATCCGCAACTTCGGCATTCCCGCCCCCCGCATCGCCGTGTCAGGCCTGAATCCCCACGCGGGCGAAGGTGGCACCATGGGTCGGGACGAAACGCGAATCGTGCACGTTCTGGACCGACTGCGGACCGAGGGTATGGTCCTGACCGGCCCCCTGCCCGCCGACACCATGTTTCATCCGGCAGCACGCGCCTGCTATGATGCGGCCGTCTGCATGTATCACGATCAGGCCCTGATCCCGATCAAGACCATTGCCTTCGACGATGGTGTGAACGTGACGTTGGGCCTGCCTTTCATCCGGACGTCGCCCGATCACGGGACGGCGTTCGACATCGCGGGCAAGGGCATGGCCAACCCGTCCAGTCTTGTCGCGGCCCTGCGCATGGCCGCCGAAATGGGGGCCGCACATGGCAATGATTGACGGCCTGCCACCCTTGCGCGAAGTTATCCGCATCCACGATCTGGTTGCCAAGAGACAGCTTGGCCAGAACTTCCTGCTGGATCTGAACCTGACCTCCAAAATCGCGCGCATGGCTGGCGATCTCAGCGGTTCCGACGTGATCGAGGTTGGCCCCGGCCCCGGCGGCCTGACGCGCGGCCTTCTGGCTGAAGGCGCCCGCCGCGTGCTGGCGATCGAAAAGGACGCCCGCTGTCTGCCCGCACTGGCAGAAATCGCCGATGCCTATCCCGGCCGGTTGGAGGTGATCAACGCCGACGCGCTGACCATCGACCCCACCGACCGCCTGACCGGCCCGATCCGCATCGTGGCCAACCTCCCCTACAATGTCGGCACGGAATTGCTGGTGCGGTGGCTGACGCCGAAGGTCTGGCCCCCGTTCTGGGAAAGCCTGACGCTGATGTTCCAGAAGGAGGTGGCGGAGCGTATTGTCGCCAAGCCCGGATCCAAGGCCTATGGCCGTCTGGCGCTGCTGGCCCAATGGCGCACCGATCCGCGCATCATGCTGACCCTCCCGCCCGAGGCGTTCACACCTGCCCCCAAGATCCATTCCGCTGTCGTGCATCTGAAAAAGCTGGACGAACCGCGCTATCCGGCCGATGCCGCCGTGCTGTTCCGCCTGACTGCGGCCGCCTTCAACCAGCGACGCAAGATGCTTCGATCTTCGTTGAAGGGAATCGCCCCGGATATCGAAGATCGCCTGATCGCGGCAGGCATCCCGCCCACGGATCGGGCCGAGGATATTCCGCTGGAAGGTTTCTGCGCCCTTTCCCGCGAACTCGCCAAGTAAAAAGCCGCCCCGTGGGGCGGCTTTCTTATTCTGCGGCCTCGCGCGGATCGCTGCCTTCCGAAGGACCATCTTCAGCCTTCTTGCGCGGACGGCGCGTGTTTGCACGGCGCGGTTCCTCACCTTCGGCCTTGGGCGCACGTGGCGTGCGGGCACGGCGCGGCTTCTCGGCGGCAGGCGCTTCCAACTGTTCGGCCGGCAGATCGAGGCTTGGCTGTTCTACCGGCATCGCGGTCTCGGCTGCCACGTTCACGACCTCTTGAGGACGTTCGCGACGGTGCTCCTGACGCTCACGACGCGGTTGCTCGCCACGGACATCCTCCCGCTCACGACGCGGTTGCTCGCTGCGACCGTCATCGCGATCACGCCGGGGCTGATCGCCATTCTCATCACGACGCCCCTGCTCACGATCATCCTCGCGATCACGGCGGGATTGCTCACCGCGGCCATTATCGTCACGGTCACGGCGGGGCTGTTCGCCACGACCAGCGTCATCGCGACGCCCCTGCTCGCGGTCATCTTCGCGGTCGCGACGGGGCTGTTCGTTGCGGCCGCCATCGTCCCGGCGGATCATGTCGCCCCGGTCATCCTCGCGGTCGCGGCGGGGCTGTTCGCCACGCTCGTCATCGCGGTCACGACGCTGCTGATCACCACGGCCGTTGTCGTCACGACGCTGGTTGTGCTGCTGGTTTTGCGCGTGCTGCTGCTGACGGGCTTCCTGTTCGGCGGCCATCTCGCGGGTCGCCTCGCTCAGCATGCGGGTATAGTGTTCGGCATGCTGAAGAAAGGCCTCGGCGGCGACACGGTCGTTTGAAAGTTGCGCATCACGCGCAAGAACCTGATACTTCTCGATGATCTGCTGCGGCGTTCCACGCACCTTGCCCTCAGGGCCAGAGCTGTCGAAGACGCGGTTGATGATATTGCCCAAGGGGCGCGGACGGTTCGACTTCGAACGCGAGCGGGACTTGGAGGATCGCATATTGTCCTTGTATCCGAATACCTGGCATTGCCTGATCTTTTTTGCACGCGCCGCTGCTCTGCCCATCAAGGCGAGCCAAAATCTGCTGCATCGGCGTGAACGCAGGGGCGCTGTTGACCAGATCGCCACCACGTAGGGATCACTAATCACCCCACGATCGATCTGACAAGACCTTGTTTGCTATTTCGCGTCGTTTTGGGGACTTTCTTGCCCGTTCGAAGACGCCCGGGCAGCAACGACGCGGTCTCTGCCATCCATATCGGGGTGAATGACGATCTCATCAAGACCCGCGGCCCGAAACAATTCCGCCACAGCCGGACCCTGCGTCGCGCCGATTTCCACCAGCAGCCGCCCCCCGACCGACAGATGCGCGGCAGCCCCTGCGGCGATGGCGCGATAGGCATCCAGCCCGTCCCCGCCCGGCGTCAGCGCCATATGCGGCTCCCAGTCCCGCACCTCCGGCGAAAGATCAGCCATTTCGGATTCGGAAATGTAGGGCGGGTTCGACACGATCAGGTCGAACATCCCTTCCACCCGCCCGAACCAGTCCGAGGTCAGGAATGTCGGATGCACCCCGTGCCGTACCGCGTTCTCCCCCGCGATGGTCAGCGCGGCACGCGACAGGTCCGTCGCCGTGCCGGCGGCACCCGTTTCGGCCATCAGCGTCACGGCAATGACCCCGCTGCCGGTCCCCATGTCCAGAAGACGCCCGAAAGGTTCGGCCAAAGCCAGCGCCACAATCGTTTCCGTTTCGGGCCGAGGGTCCAGCACCTCCCGCGTCACGCGGAACTTCCGCCCCCAGAACAGCCGCTCGCCCAAGATTTGGGATACGGGTTGCCGCGCTTCTCTGGACGTCAGGGCCTTCTCGAAGCGGGCGGCGGCAAGTGTGCCCAATTCGTCCTGCATGTGCAGGATCAGCCGGTCGGGGGCGAAACCCGTCATGTGCGCCAGCAGCCAGCGTGCGTCCCTCATCGGGTCCGGCACACCGGCGGCAGTCAGCCGCGCGGCGGCAAGGCGAAGGGCCTCCGCAACGGTCACGCTTCCATCTCGGCCAGCTTGGCGGCCTGATCATGTGCGATCAGCGCATCAAGGATGTCCGTCAGGTCACCTGCCATGATCTGCGTCAGGGCATACAGCGTCAGGTTGATGCGGTGGTCCGTCATCCGCCCCTGCGGGAAGTTGTAGGTGCGGATGCGCTCGCTCCGATCACCCGAGCCGACCTGCGACTTTCTTTCGGCGGCGCGTGCACTGTCGGCGCGGTCTCGCTCCATCTCGTACAGCCGCGCCCGCAGGACCTGCATGGCGATGGCCCGGTTCTGGTGCTGGGATTTCTCGGAACTCGTGACCACAATCCCCGAGGGGATATGCGTGATCCGCACGGCCGAATCGGTGGTATTCACATGCTGCCCACCGGCACCCGAGGCGCGCATCGTGTCGATGCGGATGTCGGATGCAGGAATGTCGATCTCGACGTCCTCCGCCTCGGGCAGCACGGCCACCGTCGCGGCAGAGGTATGGATGCGCCCTCCGGCCTCCGTTTCCGGCACCCGCTGCACGCGGTGGACGCCCGATTCGTATTTCAGGCGCGCAAAGACGCCCTCACCCTGCACCAGCGCCGTCAGTTCGCGGATGCCACCAAGATCGCTTTCCACAAGGTCGATGATCTGGAACGTCCAGCCCTGTCCTTCGGAATACCGCTGATACATCCGCAGCAGGTCGGCCGCGAACAAGGCCGCCTCCTCGCCCCCCGTGCCGGGCCGGATCTCCAGGATAGCGGGCCGGGCATCTGCGGCGTCTTTCGGCAGCAGCGCCAACCGCAACGCCTGCTCCATCTGCGGAATGCGGGCTCGCAGGATCGGCAGCTCGTCCTCGGCCAGCGCGCGCATCTCAGGATCGGACAGCATCGCCTCCGCCTCGGCAAGGTCGTCCAGCGCCTGACGATAGGCCGCTATTTCCGTGACGACCGGCTTCAGGTCGCCATATTCGCGGCTGAGCGTGGCAATTTCCGAAGGTGCTGCGCCAGACGACAGCTTCGCCTCGAGAAACTCGAAACGGCGGGTGATCTGGGCGAGTTTGTCCATTGGAACCATGCGCGCGGAATGGCGCATGGCGCGGGTCCGGTCAAGTGCTGACGGGGATCAGCGCCGCCGCGATCAGACGCCCTTCGGACAGGAGCACGTTGTAGGTCCGGCAAGCTGCGGGTGAATTCATGACCTCCACGCCGATACCTGCCGTCTCCAGCACCGCGCGAAAGGCGCGCGGTGCATGGGCGATGTCGGACCCCGTTCCGATGAACAGCACGTCGATCTTGCCCACGAGTCCCAGCGGCATTGCCAGATCGTCGAAACCACCCCATCCCGTCACGCTCCACGGTGACACCAGTATCGGTCCTTGCAGCGCCTGCCCCGCGATGCGGAAAAAGCCGGGACCGTATCCATCGATCGGCTGCGCCTCGGGATAGTTGATTTCCTCGATCATCGGCATCAGGCGTCGATGTCCGCGAACTTGGTGCCCGCCTTCGGCTGCTTGGGCTCCCGCGTGACGCCGATCCACAGCACGAGGTTCTTGGCCATGTAGATGGAGGAGTAGGTACCCAGAAGCACGCCGATGATGATCGCCAGCACAAAGCCTCGCATCACATCCCCCCCGAAGACCAGCAGGGCCACCAACGCGATCAGCGTTGTCATCACGGTCATGACGGTGCGCGACAGTGTCTCGTTGACCGAAAGGTTCATCACATCGCGCAAAGGCATCGTCTTGTACTTGCGCAAATTTTCCCGCAGCCTGTCGAACACCACCACCGTGTCGTTGACCGAAAAGCCAAGGATGGTCAGCAGCGCCGCCACGGTCGTGAGATCGAACCGCAGCTGGAACAGCGAGATGATGCCCACCGTCACCAGCACGTCGTGGATCGATGCGAGGATGGTACCGAGGGCGAACTGCCACTCGAACCGGAACCAGATGTAGATCGCGATCCCCAGTGCCGCGAGACCAAGCGCCATGATCGCCGACCAGACAAGCTCGCCCGAAACCTTGGGGCCCACCGATTCGACCGACGGGAAGGTGATGGACGGATCCACCGTCCGCAACGCGGTGCTGGCGCGGTCGATCGTTTCGCTGCTGGCGGAGGCATCGCCCTCGCCCGCTTCGATTCGGATGGAGGCAACGTTCTGGTCCGCCCGGAATGCCGGATCGAATACCTCCGTGATGATGACATCCCCGATATCCAGCTGCTGCAGCGCGTCGCGATAAGCACCGACATCGACGGGTTGCGTCGATTCGGTCCGGATGGTGGTGCCACCGCGAAAATCGATGCCGAAATTCAGCCCCATCACGGCAATGATCACGAAAGACGCCAGCATGACCGCGATGGACGCCCCGAAGGTCAGCCACTGCCAGCGGAAGAAGTCGATTTTCGTGTCGTCGGGGACAAGCTTCAGACGGAAGGCCATGAGTGCTTCTCCTTACACGATGATGGTCTTGGGGCGACGCCACGCATACCACGTGGCGATCACCGAACGCGCGACGAAGACGGAGGTGAACATCGACGTGATGATGCCGATCCCCAGCGTGATCGCAAAGCCCCGCACAGGGCCGGAGCCTACGGCGAACATGATCACCGCGGTCAGGAAGGTCGTGACGTTGGCGTCGATGATGGCCGACAGCGCCTTGTGGAAGCCCTCGTCCAAGGCACGGACCGGACTGCGGCCTGCGCGCAATTCCTCGCGCACACGCTCGAAGATCAGGACGTTGGCGTCTACTGCCGTGCCCATCGTCAGCACGATTCCCGCGATACCCGGCAATGTCAGTGTGGCACCCAGAAGGGACATGATGGCGAAGATGGCGACGACGTTGATGGCAAGCGCGATGTTGGCGATCATGCCGAACCAGCCGTAGCAGGCGACCATGAACACCACGACGGCGACCATCGCGACGACAGAGGCGAGGCGCCCCGCATCGATGCTGTCCTGCCCCAGTTCAGGACCGATGGTCCGTTCCTCAAGAAAGTCCATGCCGGCGGGCAATGCCCCTGCACGCAGCAGGACTGCCAGTTCGGTCGACTGCTCCACGCTGAAGTTGCCGGTGATGATACCGGATCCGCCCGGAATGGCCGAGTTGATCACGGGGGCAGAGATCACCTGATCATCCAGCACGATGGCGAAAGGACGGCCGATGTTCTGCGCAGTGTAATCACCGAAGACGCGGCCGCCAGCCCCGTTGAACCGGAAGTTGACGGCCGGACGGCTGCTCTGGTCGAAGGCAGGCTGCGCATCGACAAGCGCCTCTCCCGACACGACGGGTGTGGTCTGCACGATGTAGAAAACGCCGGGCTCGTTCTCGGACGGCAGGATCTCCAGGCCAGCCTCCAACGGTGCGTTTGCGTCCATGGTGCGGTTGACGACCGTGTTGAAGGTCAGTTGCGCGGTCGTTCCGATCAGGGATTTCAGCTCGTCCGCCGATCCGATGCCCGGCACTTCGATCAGGATGCGATCGGTGCCCTGACGTTGGATGGTCGGTTCACGCGTCCCCACCTCGTCCACACGTCGGCGGATGATCTCGAGGCTTTGCTGCATTGTGCGCTGGTCGGTCGCGGCACGTTCCGCCTCCGACAGCTGGATGACGATCGTGTCGCCTTCGGCCTGCACGTCCAGATCGGTCTGGCCGGTCGCGGTCAGCGACTGCACGGGCTGGGCCAGTCCACGCGCGATTTCCAGTGCGCGGGTGATGCCGTCGGCGTTGGAGATCTGGATGCGCAGCACGCCCGGATCGGAAGCAGCCCGGCGTACGCCGCCCACTTCCGCCCGTGCATCGCGCAGCGCGTCGCGCATCTCGGGCCACAGCCCGTCGATACGGTCTGCATAAACCTCCGCCAGACGGACCTCTCCCAGCAGGTGCGCCCCGCCCCGAAGGTCAAGGCCAAGGTTCATCAGATAGGAGGGCAGCCAGCTGGGCCAGCCATCAATGGCCGCCTGCTGTTCGGGCGTGGCCGGGGTGCCTTGTTCGGCAACCTCGGCCAGCGCGTCATTATGGGCTTCGACCCGGCCATAGAAGGCGTTGGGAATGGCAAACAGGATCGTGAGGGCGCAAACGCACCAGATCAGGATCCGCTTCCATGTAGGTATCTGCAGCATTCTTCAGGTCCGGGTCATTGTTGTCAGGCGACGGGTTCGGTCTTGGAAATGACCTGCGCGATGGTGTGACGCAGGATCTTGACCTTGACGCCCTCGGCGATCTCGACCTGAACCTCGTTTCCTTCGGCGACATGGGTCACCTTGCCGATGATGCCGCCCTGGGTGACGACTTGGTCGCCGCGGCGCAGCTGATCCACCATGTTGCGGTGATCCTTGACCTTTTTCTGCTGCGGACGGATCAGCAGGAAATACATGATCACGAAGATCAGGATCAGCGGCACGAAGCTGGTCAGCGCGCCCATGGCGCCGCCCGAAGCTGCGGTTTGTGCAAAGGCGGGGGTGGCGAACATGCATTATCCTCGTCTGGCGCGGGGGATTTCCCCGGATTTCGGTGGCGCACCGTAATGGCGGCCCTATCCGAAGGCAAGCGCGTGCCTGCGGGGCATATGGGCGCAGCCCCCGCATGACGGGGATTTGACACGCCATTTTCCGGTTCCACCGTTCCGCGTGATGGGGCATAGAAACACCGGAACCATCCCGAACAGGAGCAAGGACATGCACGACATCCGCGCCATCCGCGAAAACCCCGCCGCCTTCGATGCGGCGCTCTCGCGTCGTGGGGCGGCTGCGATGTCGTCGCGCATCCTTGCGCTGGACGAGGCGCGTCGCGGCAGGATCCTTGCCGCCGAAACCGCGCAGGCCGAACAGAACCGTGCTTCTAAGGAAGTGGGCGCCGCCAAGGCCGCCGGAAACGAGGCGGAGTTCGAGCGTCTCCGTGCCCTCGTCGCGCAGAAAAAAGCCGACATTGCACGCCTGACGGAAGAAGCGACGGCCGAGGATGCGCGCCTGCGTGACCTGCTGATGACCATTCCGAACGTGCCGCTGGCCGAAGTTCCCGACGGAGGGGGCGAGGATGGCAACGTGGAAATCCGCCGCTGGGGCACCCCGCGCACCTTCCCATTCAAGCCGCGCGAACATTTCGATATCGCGGGCGCGAAGCCCGGTCTTGACTTCGCGACGGCGGCCAAACTGTCGGGCAGCCGCTTCGTTGTCCTGCGCGGCGCTGTTGTCCGCCTGCACCGCGCATTGGCGCAGTTCATGCTGGACACACATGTCGACGATCATGGCCTGTCGGAAACATGGACCCCCGTTCTCGTCCGGGACGAGGCGATGTACGGCACGAACCAGCTGCCGAAATTTGCCGAAGACAGCTACCAGACCACCAACGGCTGGTGGCTGATCCCTACGGCCGAAGTCACGCTTACCAACTCCGTCGCTGGCGAGATACTGGACTGGGAGGTTCTGCCCATCCGCATGACCGCCCATACCCAGTGCTTCCGGTCCGAAGCGGGATCGGCGGGTCGCGACACGACGGGCATTCTGCGCCAGCACCAGTTCGAGAAGGTGGAGATGGTGTCCATCACCACCCCCGACCAGTCGCTGGCAGAGCATGACCGCATGACCGGCTGCGCCGAAGCCATCCTGCAAAAGCTGGGCCTGCCCTACCGCGTCATGCTTCTATGCACCGGCGATATGGGATTTGGCGCGACCAAGACCCACGATCTGGAAGTGTGGCTGCCGGGTCAGGACACTTACCGCGAGATTTCGTCCGTGTCGGTCTGTGGTGATTTCCAGGCCCGCCGCATGAACGCCCGCTTCCGCCCCGACGGGGGTAAACCGGATTTCGTGCACACGCTGAACGGGTCGGGACTGGCGGTGGGGCGCTGCCTGATTGCCGTTCTGGAAAACGGCCAGCAGGAAGACGGGTCGATCGACCTTCCCGAAGTATTGTGGCCCTATCTTGGCGGCAAGACTTGCGTGTCGCCGGACGGCATCCTCGCCTGAGATCACACCTTTTCCGAAGCGGCAGGGACATTGGACCTGCCGTTGCCAAAGTCAGAAGTCAGAAGTCAGAAGTCAGAAGATCACATCGCATGAGATCCAAAATCTGGTGAGACGACTTTTTTATAATTCGTATCAGTTATTTGGGGCCTTTACCTCACCCGATTCCTCAAGATGAATACAGGCAACTCGTGCACTTGAATTATGCTCCGCATAAGCTTGCTGCGCGCCCCACGACCCTCTTATCAAATGGCATGCGAATGGCAGGCGACACGCCAAACCGCTGCTTGCCCCTTCGCATCAGCCACCCGCAATGATCTTCACATATGCCTGAGTTTCGGCATAGGGCGGGATGCCACGATACCGCTCCACGGCCATCGGTCCCGCGTTATAAGCGGCAAGCGCGTGTGGCCAGTTGCCGAAGCGGTCATACATCATCCGAAGATACCGCGCACCGCCATTTAGGTTGGATGCCGGATCGTCGATGGTGGCACCGAGAAGCCGCGCCGTGTCCGGCATCAGCTGCGCGAGTCCCCGCGCGCCCTTGACCGACACCGCGCCCGGATTCCAGCCTGATTCCTGCTGTACGAGACGCAGGAAGATATCTTCAGGGATATTGTGCCGCTGCGCGGCCGCACGGGCGGTCGGAAGATACTGGCCACGATAATTACCGTTATAGCGGGCGATTACGACGGGCTTTTCCTCCTCCACCTCCGATTGCGGGCGCAGCCGGGTGGACCCGGAATATTGCCGCGACGCCCGACTATCGAGCACGTCGAACTGCGACGATTGCCGCGACCCGCCGCCGCTGGCCTTGGAAAAAATCCCCTCGGCCATGGCAGGCCCGGTGGTGATGGCAGCCGCGATAACTGCCGCAAACGCCTTGTTTCGCATGGGTCCGTCCATATCTGTCCCGAGCCGGACTATACGCAAAATCCAGCGTCGCGCCAGCATGACGTGCAGGGTCGGCGGATTGCCCTCCTTCAGGGTCGCCCCGCCGTGTCCAGACGCGGATTGCTTCCTTGCGAACGCGCGTGTAAGTCCGGACGACAAGGATTACGGAGAGACGCTCATGGCGGGTTCGGTCAACAAGGTCATCATCGTCGGCAATCTGGGCCGCGATCCGGAAGTGCGCAGCTTCCAGAACGGCGGCAAGGTCTGCAACCTGCGGATCGCCACGACCGAAACGTGGCGCGACAAGGCCAGCGGGGAGCGCAAGGAGCGCACCGAGTGGCATTCGGTCGCGATCATGGACGAAAACCTCGTGAAGGTGGCGGAGCAATACCTCCGCAAGGGCTCCTCGGTGTATCTGGAAGGCCAACTGGAAACCCGTAAATGGCAGGACCAGTCGGGTGCCGACAAATACACGACCGAGGTCGTGCTGCGACCGTTCCGGTCCACCATGACCATGCTGGGCGGGCGTGGTGATGGCGGCGGTGGCGGCGGTTCTTCTTCCGGCGGTGGATATGATGAGCGTGGTGGCCAGTCCGGGGGCTACGATTACGAAGGCGGTTCGGGCGGCGGATCGCGCAGTGGCGGTGGAAGCAGCGGCGGCGGTCGGTCCAGCGGCAGCGCACCTTCGGGCGGTCGCGGCAACGATTTCGATGACGAGATCCCGTTCTGATCACCGATCCCGCAAGACGGACAATACAAGCCCCGGCAGGAAACTGCCGGGGTTTCGTTTTCCCGGGGTGTCTTCATGCTGCCCTTGCAATCAGACGCAAGGTGACAAACAGGGCCAGCGCCTGATGCCAGCCCTTGCTCTGCCCAAGGAACATCAACCCTCCGTTGGGGATCGGCAGACACGGGCAGGCTTGGCTGGCCAAATCACGCCGCGTCATAGGCCCAGTCCACGCCTACCGTCAAAACAGTTCACATCTAACACCCACGCTATTTGCGCAGCCCCTTCAGCGCGTCCGCAAAGGCATTTCCGCCCCCTTGCGGTCCCGACTGCATGGGTCCGCGCACCTTCACCCGCTCCTCGCGCTTTTCGGGGGGTGCGCCGCCTTCTTTGCGCATGGACAGGGCGATGCGCTTACGAGGAACGTCCACTTCCGTCACGCGGACCTTCACGACATCGCCGGCCTTGACCACCTCGTGCGCGTCCTTGATGAAGCGGTCGGCCAACTGGCTGACATGGACCAGCCCGTCCTGATGAACGCCAATGTCCACAAAAGCCCCGAAGGCCGCGACGTTGGTGACCGTGCCTTCCAGCAGCATGCCGGGCTTCAGGTCGGTGATGCTGTCCACACCTTCGGCAAAAGTCGCCGTGCGGAATTCCGGCCGCGGATCGCGGCCCGGCTTTTCAAGTTCCAGCAGGATGTCCTTCACCGTCGGCAGGCCGAAACGCTCGCTGATGAAATCGCGCGGGTTCACCGCCTTCAGCGCCGCGCTGTCCCCCATCACCGCCCGCAGGTCGCGCCCGCAAGCCGCCACGATCTTGCGCGCCACGTCATAGGCCTCCGGGTGGACCGAGGATGCGTCCAGCGGCTCCTTCCCGTCGGAAATCCGCAGGAAGCCCGCCGCCTGCTCGAACGCCTTGGGGCCAAGACGGGCCACCTTCAACAATTCGCGCCGCGTGTTGAAGCGGCCGGTGGCATCGCGATGCGCAACGATCGCTTCCGCCAGTGACGCGCCCAGCCCTGACACCCGCGCCAGCAAAGGCGCGGAGGCCGTGTTGAGGTCGACGCCGACTCCGTTCACCGCATCCTCCACCACCGCATCCAGCTGCCGGGCCAGTCGTGTCTGATCCACATCGTGCTGATACTGTCCGACGCCGATGCTTTTCGGCTCGATCTTCACGAGTTCGGCCAGCGGGTCCTGCAGGCGTCGCGCGATGGACACCGCCCCGCGCAAAGACACGTCCAGCCCCGGAAATTCCTTCGCGGCCAGTTCGGACGCAGAATAGACCGAAGCCCCCGCCTCCGACACGATAACCTTCATCGGCTTGTCCGGCAGGGCGGAGATGACATCCGCCACCAGCTTCTCGCTTTCGCGGCTGGCGGTGCCGTTGCCGATGGCGATCAGCTTCACACCATGCGCACGGATCAGGCGGGACAGTTCGGCCGACGCGCCGCGCAGGTCGTTTCTGGGCTGGAACGGATAGATCGTCGCGGTTTCAAGCACCTTGCCGGTGGCATCGATCACCGCCAGCTTGCACCCCGTGCGGATGCCGGGATCAAGTCCCAGCGTCGCCTTGCCGCCCGCAGGGGCCGCCAGCAGCAGATCCTTCAGGTTACGGGCGAAGACATTGATCGCTTCCAGCTCCGCCCGCTCCCGCAGCTCCCCCATGAGATCGAGCGTGAGGGAGGTCTTCAGCTTCACCCGCCACGTCCACGACGCCGCCTCGCGCAGCCACGCGTCGCCCGCGCCCAGCCCCGACGTGCCAAGCGCCGCGCCCGTCATACGTTCCGCCGGGCTTTGGCCGCGCGGTGCATCGGCATCCACCGCCAGATCAAGGTTCAGGAACCCTTCGTTCCGCCCCCGCAGCATCGCCAGAACACGGTGGCCTGCCGCCTTCGACCAATCCTCGTCATGCGTGAAATAGTCGGAGAACTTCGCCCCCTCCACCTCCTTCCCCGCGACGACACGGGCATTGATCCGGCCCGCCTGCTTCATGTGGCCACGCAGGCGGCCCAGCAGATCGGCATTTTCGGCCAGCCCCTCCGCCACGATATCGCGAGCACCTTCAAGGGCTGCCTTGGTGTCGGCCACGTTGGCGTTCACGAACCCCGCCGCCAACGCCACGGGATCGGTGCTGCGGTCGGCAAGGATCGCCTCCGCCAGGCCCGCCAGTCCGTTTTCCCGCGCGATCATCGCCTTCGTGCGACGCTTGGGCTTGAAGGGAAGATAGATGTCCTCCAGCTCCGCCTTGGTCGTCACCCCCGCGATCCGCGTTTCCAGATCGCCCGACAGCTTGCCCTGATCGCGGATGGAGCCGAGGATGGCCGCGCGCCGCGCCTCCAGCTCCCGCAGATAGGACAGGCGTTCGGCCAGCGTCCGAAGTTGCGTGTCGTCCAGTCCCCCTGTCGCTTCCTTGCGGTAGCGTGCGACGAAGGGCACGGTGGCCCCGCCGTCCAGAAGTTCGATCGCTGCGGCAACTTGGCGGGGTTCGGCTGCGATCTCTTTCGCGATGATGGCGGGGATGCGGCGGATGGGATCGGGGGTCATGAAGTCTCCGTCAGATGGTGGCGACATCATAGCGGTCCCGCGACGTGGCGGAAAGTGCCGCATGAAGCAGTTGACACACACGTCGTTTCACAGAAAGAACGGTGACACAGAATAATCAACAAACAGGGAGTAAAATCACATGGCAACACGTGATCTGCTTGCCGCGTCGGCGCTTGCGCTGGTGCTGGGCGCCACCGCCGCCTCGGCCGAGGTCGTGATCAACCGGGGCAACGACACCGACCCCGCCACGCTTGATCCGCACCATACCCAGACCGTCTCCGAAAGCCGCGTTCTCAAGGATCTGTTCGACGGCCTGGTCATCCAGAGCGCCGAAGGCGAAGCGATGCCCGGCATCGCCGAATCCTGGGACCTGTCGGAAGACGGCACCGTCTACACCTTCCATCTGCGCGACGCCAAATGGTCGAACGGCGATCCGGTGACGGCAGGCGATTTCGACTTCGCCTATCACCGCATCGTGGACCCGATGACGGCTGCGGGCTACGCCTCCAACCTGTTCGCGATCAAGAATGCCGAAGCCATCGCCGGTGGCAAGATGCCGGTGGACCAGCTTGGCGTCCGCGCGATCGACGACAAGACGTTCGAGATCACGCTCAATTCCCCCACCCCCTATTTCATCGAGCTTCTGACCCACCAGGCAGCCCTGCCGGTCCACCAGAAATCGGTGGAGGAATTCGGCGACCAGTTCACCCGTCCGGAAAACTTCGTGACCAACGGCGCCTACAAGCTGGAATCGTTCACGCCGAATTCGCAGCTCGTGATGGTGAAGAACCCCGAATACTACAACGCGTCCGATGTGAAAATCGACCGCGTGAACTGGATCCCGTTCGAGGACCGCTCCGCCTGCATGCGCCGCTTCGAGGCGGGCGAGGTGCAGATCTGCACCGACGTTCCCGCCGAACAGATGGATTACGTGGAGGCCAACCTGGCGGACGAACTGCGTATCGCGCCTTACCTCGGCACCTATTATCTGCCCGTGAAGGGTGCGGATGGCGGCCCGTTGAAGGATGCCCGCGTCCGCCGCGCGATCTCCATGGCCATCGACCGCGAATTCATCGCGGACTCGGTCTGGGCCGGCACGATGCTTCCGTCCTACAAGCTGGTCCCCCCCGGAATCGCCAACTACGACGGCGACGCGGTGACCGTGGATTACGCGGATGATGATCTGTTCGACCGCGAAGATGATGCCAAGGCCCTGCTGGAAGAAGCGGGCGTGGCCCCTGGCAGCCTGACCGTGGAACTTCGCTACAACACCGGCGAAAACCACAAGAACACGATGGCCGCCATCGCGGACATGCTGACCAACATCGGCATCACTGCCCGCCTGAACGAGGTCGAGGGCGCGACCTACTTTAACTACCTGCGTGAAGACGGCGCGTTCGACATCGCCCGCGCGGGTTGGGTCGGCGATTACAACGATCCGCAGAACTTCCTGATGCTGTATGAATCCGGCGTGGCCTTCAACTACTCGCGCTGGAGCAACGCCGACTACGACAAGGCACTGGATGACGCGGCGATGGAACAGGATCTGTCCAAGCGTGCGGAAATCCTCGCCTCGGCCGAGCAGATGATGCTGGACGACCAGGCGATCATCCCGATCCTTGCTTATTCGTCGCGTGCGCTTGTGTCGGCCACGGTCGAGGGATACGAGAACAACCTCATGGATGCCCACGCGACACGCTGGCTGTCGCTGAACTGATCCCCACACGGGCGGGTCGAAAGACCCGCCCTTCAAAATCATAGGTAATCGATGCTTGGATACACCTTGCGACGAATGGCCAGCGCCGTGCCGACGATCTTCATCATCGTCACGCTGACGTTCTTCGCGATCCGTATCGCGCCCGGCGGCCCGTTCGATCTTGAACGCCCGCTGGATCCCCTCATTCTCGCCAACCTTCAGCGTGCCTACAATCTGGATGCGCCGCTGTGGCAGCAATACTTCATCTACCTCGGCAACCTGCTTCAGGGTGACCTTGGCCCCAGCTTCACGCGACGCGACTTTTCGGTAAACGAGCTGTTCGCCCAAGGCTTGCCCGTGTCCATCCTGCTGGGCGGTCTTGCCCTGCTGTCGGCGACCGCTCTCGGCATCATCCTCGGCGCGATTGCCGCGTTGAAGCAGAACTCGTGGCTGGACAACCTGATCGTGGCCATCGCCACGCTGGGCATCACCACGCCGAATTTTGTCATCGCCCCGCTGCTGAGCCTGTTTTTCGGCGTCATCCTCGGCATCCTGCCCGCGGGTGGGTGGAGCAACGCGAACCCCGCCTACTGGGTGCTGCCGATCATCACGCTGGCCCTGCCGCAGGTGGCCGTGATCGCCCGCCTCGTGCGTGGTGCCACGGTGGAGGCACTTCGCGCAAACCATGTCCGCACCGCCCGTGCCTACGGCCTGCCTGCCCGCGTCGTCGTGGGTGTCCATGCCCTGCGCGCCGCGATGCTGCCGACCGTGTCCTATCTGGGACCGACCGCCGCCGCGCTGCTGACAGGTTCGGTCGTGGTGGAAACCGTGTTCGGCCTGCCCGGCGTTGGCCGCTATTTCGTCCAGGGTGCTTTGGGCCGTGACTATACGCTGGTGATGGGCACCGTGGTCGTGATCGCCGTCTTCGTGGTGATCTTCAACCTGCTGGTGGACCTCGCCTATGCCTGGCTTGACCCGAGGGTTCGCTATGACTGATGTGACCATGACCCCGGCCCCCAGCCGTTCGCTTTGGCAGGACGCCTGGATCCGGCTGAAAAAGAACCGCGCGGCGTTGGTCAGCCTCGTGATCCTGATCGTGCTGGGCCTTGCAGGCCTGTTCGGGCCGATGATCTCCCCCCACCCCTACGGGCAGATCTATCAGCAATACGTGCGCGTGGCCCCGAGCCTGGAGGCTTATCCCCGCGCGGACGAGATCGAGCCTGCGGTTGCAGGACTGATCCAGCGCGCCCGCGTCAATGCGACGGAAACCGAGGTTTCCGGTGGCACCGTCACCGTCTCCCTGCAAGGGGCGGAGCCGATCGACGAACGCTTCCTGCGTTACTTCCAGCGGTCGGACTTGTTCAGCAACCCCCAGCTGACACTGGCCGACGATGGCCTGACCGGCACGCTGACCCTGGATGTGGAGCGTAACTACTTCCTGCTTGGCACCGACAACCTTGGTCGCGACATGCTGAGCCGCATCCTGATCGGCGTCCGCATCTCGCTTTCGATCGGCTTGCTGGCCTCGGCCATGGCGCTGGTGCTGGGCGTGACCTATGGCGCGATCTCGGGCTATCTGGGCGGGCGGGTCGACAACGTGATGATGCGGATCGTCGACATCCTCTATTCTTTGCCGTTCATCTTCTTCGTGATCCTGCTGCTGGTGTTCTTCGGTCGATCATTGCTCATCATCTTCATCGCCATCGGGGCGACGGAATGGCTGGACATGGCGCGGATCGTGCGCGGTCAGACCCTGTCGCTGAAACGGCGCGAATTCGTGCAGGCGGCAGAAGCGCTTGGCGCAACCCGCGCGGGCATCCTGAAGCGCCATATCGTCCCGAATGCTCTTGGACCGGTGATCGTGTTCGTTACGCTGCTGGTGCCGAAGGCCATCCTTGCCGAAAGCCTGCTGTCTTTCCTCGGCCTTGGCGTTCAGGACCCGATGACATCGCTTGGCCTGCTGATTTCCGAAGGGGCGCAGAACATGCGCGGGGCGTCGTGGCAGCTGATCGGCCCCGCCGCCGTGCTGACCGTGATCCTGTTCGCGCTGAACTTCCTGGGCGACGGGTTGCGCGACAGCCTCGACCCGAAGGAGCGTTGAGATGACCAATACGATCCTTTCCGTGCGCGATCTGCGCGTGACGTTCCAAACCAACGATGGCCCGGTCAACGCGGTGAAGGGCGTCAGCCTTGATCTGAAGGCAGGCGAAACGCTTGCCATCGTGGGTGAAAGCGGTTCGGGCAAAAGCCAGACGACGATGGCGCTCATGGGCCTTCTGGCCGGCAACGGGGCGGCCACAGGCTCCGTCCGTTACCGCGACCGTGAGGTTCTGAACCTGTCGGAGCGGGAGCTGAACAAGATCCGCGGCAAGAAGATCACCATGATCTTTCAGGAACCGATGACCTCGCTCGATCCGCTGTATCGCATCGGCGACCAGCTGGCCGAACCGCTACGCTATCACGCGGGCATGTCGCGGCGTCAGGCCCGTCCGCGCATTCTGGAACTGCTGCGTCTGGTCGGCATCCCCGACCCCGAACGGCGCATCGACAGCTACCCGCACGAGATGTCGGGCGGACAGCGTCAGCGCGTGATGATCGCGATGGCACTGGCCAACGATCCCGACATCCTGATCGCGGACGAACCGACCACCGCGCTGGACGTGACCATTCAGGCCCAGATCCTGGAACTGCTGGCCGACCTGCAAAAACGTCTTGGCATGGCCATCGTATTCATCACGCACGACCTTGGTATCGTGCGCCGTTTCGCCGACCATGTCGCGGTGATGCGCCACGGCGAGGTGGTGGAGGACGGGACCGCAGAACAGGTGTTCTCCACCCCGAAGCATCCCTATACCCGCATGCTTCTGGATGCGGAGCCGGAGGGCACGAAGCTGCCCCCCGCCACGGATGCGCCCGAATTGCTGAGCGGTGACGATGTGCGGGTCACTTTCCCCCTGGGCGGCGGCCTGTTCAAGAAGACGGAATACCTGCACGCCGTCAAAGGCATCTCCGTGCAGCTGCGCGAAGGCCAGACCATCGGCGTCGTGGGTGAATCCGGTTCCGGCAAATCCACGCTGGGCCGCGCCCTTCTGCGGCTGACGGAATCCCAGGGCCGCGTTGCGTGGCTGGGCAAAGAACTGCCGCATGGCATCGACGCGATGCGTCCCTATCGGGATCAGCTGCAACTGGTGTTCCAAGACCCTTTCGGATCGCTGTCGCCGCGCATGACAGTGGGTCAGATCATCACCGAAGGCCTGCTGATCCACGAACCGTCCATGTCCCGCGCGGACCGCAACAAGCGCGCCTCCGAGGCGCTGGTGGAGGTCGGCCTCGATGCCGCCATGCGCAACCGCTATCCGCACGAATTTTCGGGCGGCCAGCGCCAGCGCATCGCCATCGCCCGCACCATGATCCTGCGTCCGCGCGTGATCGTGCTGGACGAGCCGACCTCGGCGCTGGACCGGTCCGTGCAAAAGCAGATCGTGGCGTTGCTGCGGGACCTGCAGCAGAAATACAAGCTGTCGTATTTCTTCATCAGCCACGATCTGTCGGTCGTGCGCGCGCTGGCCGACCACATCATCGTCATGAAATCGGGCGAGATCGTGGAGCAAGGCGCCACCGAGCAGGTCTTCGACGCCCCGCGCGAGGAGTATACCAGGCGCCTGATGGAAGCGGCCCTGTCAACCGCACGCTTCCGACCCGCCTCCTGAACGAAAAGCCCCCGGCAGGGGGCTTTTTGCTGCACAGGCTGCCGTTGACACCGGGACTGCTTCCCGCCTCATGTGGGGCATCATCTCCCAGTCGCAGGAACACCCCCATGAAATGCCCGGCCGCGCTGCTGTCCCTTGCCGTTCTTGCCCTGCCCGCCGCCGCGCAGGACCATTCCCATATCCACGGCGCGTCCGATCCGATGATCGACTACATGGCGGCCATGGACGGAATGATGTCCTCCATGAAAGGCATGACATCCTCGGGCAATCCCGATGCCGATTTCCTGCTGATGATGATTCCGCATCACCAGTCGGCCATCGACATGGCTAGGGTGGAGCTGGAGCATGGAACGGACCCCGAGACACGGACCATCGCGCAGACCATCATCGACGCGCAGGAACGCGAGATCGGGGAGATGCGGGAAATGCTTGAGCGTTTTGGGGGGGATGCGCCCTGAAAGGACGCATCAATACATGAAATACCGTTGCGCCAAGGGCAGTTCGCGCAAGGGTTCGCAGGTCAGCACTTCCCCGTCCGCACGCACTTCGTAGGTTTCGGGGTTCACGCTGATCTCCGGCCTCGCGTCGTTCAGGATCATGTCGGCCTTCCCGATGGTCCGCGTGCCTTGCACCGCCACCGTCTGCTTTGCCAGACCCAGCGTGCCCCGCACGTCATCCTCCTGCCCTGCCTGCGACACGAAGGTGACGCTGCTGGCTGTCCGCGCACCACCATATGCCCCGAACATGGGCCGGGAATAGAATGGCATCGCGGGGATCGATCCGTTCGGATCGCCCATCTGCGCCACGGCGATCATGCCGCCCAGCAGCACCATCTCGGGCTTCGTGCCGAAGAAAGCGGGGGTCCACAGGACCAGATCGGCGCGCTTGCCCACCTCCACCGAACCGATATGGGCGGACATGCCATGGACGATGGCCGGATTGATCGTATATTTCGCGATGAAGCGGCGGACGCGGAAATTGTCGTTGTCGCCCGTCTCGTTGATCCGGCCGCGTTGCAGCTTCATCTTGTGCGCGGTCTGCCATGTGCGGGTGACGACCTCGCCCACGCGGCCCATCGCCTGACTGTCGGACGACAGGATCGACAGCGCCCCCATGTCGTGCAGGATATCCTCGGCGGCGATCGTTTCCCGCCGGATGCGGGATTCTGCAAATGCCACATCCTCCGGGATGGAGCGGTCGAGGTGGTGACATACCATCAGCATGTCCAGGTGTTCCTCCACCGTATTGACGGTGTAGGGCATCGTGGGATTGGTGGAACTGGGAATGACGTTGGCGTAACCCACCACCTTCAGGATATCGGGCGCATGGCCACCGCCCGCCCCTTCGGTGTGGAAGGCGTGGATCGTGCGCCCGCCGATGGCCGCGAGGGTATTCTCCACGAATCCCGATTCATTCAGCGTGTCGGTATGGATCATCACCTGCACGTCCATCGCGTCGGCCACGGTCAGGCAACAGTCGATGGCGGCGGGGGTGGTGCCCCAGTCCTCGTGCAGCTTCAACCCCACAACCCCGGCACGGACCATCTCCACCAGCCCCTCCGTTCGGCTGGCATTGCCCTTGCCCGTGAAGGCGAGGTTCATGGGAAAGGCATCCGCCGCCATCATCATCCGCCCGATATGCCAGGGACCGGGCGTCGATGTCGTGGCCAGCGTCCCATGCGCAGGGCCGGTGCCGCCGCCCAGCATCGTCGTCATGCCGGAATGCAGCGCATGGTCGATCTGTTCGGGGCAGATGTAATGGATGTGGCTGTCCATTCCGCCTGCGGTCAGGATCTTGCCCTCGCCCGCGATCACTTCCGTCCCCGGTCCGATGATGATGGTCACCGCCGGTTGGGTGTCGGGGTTTCCCGCCTTGCCGATCTTGTGGATCAGCCCGTCGCGCAAACCCACATCGGCCTTGTAGATGCCGGTATGATCCACGATCAGCGCATTGGTGATGACGGTATCGACCGCCCCGCCCGCCCGCGTGACCTGGGACTGGCCCATCCCGTCGCGGATCACCTTGCCGCCGCCGAACTTCACCTCCTCGCCATAGGTGGTCAGATCCCGCTCCACCTCGATGATCAGATCTGTGTCACCAAGGCGGACGCGATCGCCCGTGGTGGGGCCGAACATGGCGGCATAAAGCCCGCGCGAAATCTCAACCGGCATCGAGCGTCCCCATGACCTGACCGTTGAAGCCCCAGACCTCCCGCTTGCCCAGCAAGGGAACCAGCTGCACCTCTCGCCTCTGGCCGGGTTCGAAGCGGACGGCGGTGCCGGCGGCGATGTCCAGACGGTGGCCACGGGCGGCGGCGCGGTCGAAGTCCAGCCCCGGATTGGTTTCCGCAAAGTGATAGTGCGAGCCGACCTGTATCGGACGGTCGCCGGTATTGGCGACCATCACGGTGATCGCAAGTTGGCCTGCGTTCAGTGTGATGGTGCCCTCGGCGGGAAAAACCTCTCCGGGGATCATGTCAACCTCCGAAGGCAAGGATCAGACCGCCGACCGCCGCAGCCCCGCCCAGGGCACGGGCAAACCGCTGCTGGCCAAGCGCCAGACCGGCACCGATCCCCGCCAGATGCAGCCCCGCCGTCGCGATCACGAATCCCGCCGCATAGGGCAACATCTGACCGGCAGGCCCCTCTGCCCCATGGGCATGGCCATGCGCGATGCCGAACAGTGCGATTCCCGCCAATGCCAACGGCAAGGACGGGCGCAGCGCCAGTGCCGTCGCCACCCCCAGCACCACGACGGAGCATAGGATCATCGGCTCCACCGCCGGAAGATCGATGCCTGCCATGCCCATCGCCCCGCCCAGCACCATGGCGCCAACGAAAGCCAAAGGCATCGCCCAAAGCGCACGACCGCCCGTCACGGCTGCCCAAAGACCGACCGCGACCATCGCCAGCACGTGATCCAGCCCACCGACCGGATGGGTCAGGCCCGCATGGAAGGGCGATCCGCCGTCATGCCCCGGATGGGCCAGCAAGGTCGAAGGGGCAAGGATCAGGGCAAGTGTCAGGAGATGTTTCATGAAGCCTCAGCGAATGGGATGGTGGACGGTGACAAGCTTGGTGCCGTCGGGAAATGTGGCCTCGACCTGAATGGAATGGATCATCTCGGGGATGCCCGTCATGCACTGGTCGGCAGTCAGGACATGCCCCCCCGCCTCCATCAGATCGGCCACTGAACGGCCGTCCCGGGCGCCTTCGACGACGTAGTCGGTGATAAGGGCCATCGCCTCGGGGTAGTTCAGCCGCACGCCCCGTTCCAGCCGCCCGCGCGCCACCATGGCGGCAAGGCTGACCATCAGCTTGTCCCGTTCTCTCGGCGTCAGATTCATCCCGTTCCCTTCAGATCTGCCAGACGCGCGGCAGGGGCGCATCGCGCAAGGCCCGCAGCAACCGCGCCACCTGAAGGCGCAAGGGCCAACCATCGCCCGCCCGCATCCGCACCACCAGCTTTCCGTCGAAGGCCGAGGCCGCAGCCTCCACCCCGTCCTGCCCCAAGGCACCGCGTGCCCGTTCCAGCAAACCCTCCGCACCCTGTCCGACGATGGCAAGGGTGGCGATGGCACGAGACCCGCCCAAACCTGCAGGCCCTGCCCGAAGTGCCTCATTATCCAGCAGAAGCCACTCAAGCAGCACAGGTTTTCCGCAGCGCCAGATTTCCCTCCGGTCGGAGAAGTGCAGATCCCGCACGACCTCGCCCATCGCGGCACGTCCAAGAACAAGCATTTCCAGCATCATGCAGCCCGCATCCGCCCCCAAATCGATGCGGGTGATGCGGTCGACGCGGGCACGGTCATACAGGATCGTTTCTTGCGGCAACCAGTCCAGCCAGCCAGATGTGACGCGGTGATGCACCCGCGCGGTGGCTGTCCCGCCCCCCGCATCATAGGCGCGTTCGGCGGTCTGGGTGGTGGCGACCGCCTGGCCGTCCAGATCCAGCGACAGGTCCAGCCGGTCCCCCCCCGTCAACCCGCCGGAAGTGTTGAGGAACACCACCTCCGGCACGTCACCCACGCGGGGCAGGATCGCCTTGGCCGAACCCTGCTGGCGCAATGCCGTCAGCCGCATCCGACCGTCCCTCAGGGTCAAACCCACATGGGCGACACCCGCGCTTCGTTCCAGATGTAGGTGTGTACGTTCCATCCGCATGAAGCAGCACATCGAACAGGCCGCGTGCAAGCGTGATCTCGCGCAGCCCCCAATGTGCCATCTGAAATGGTATCATTTCGCAAGGGGAAGCCCCCTCAAGCAGGGGTGGTATCGCCTCTCCGACGTGTCAGGCGATCAAAGGACGTGGGGCGGGACGGGGATGCCATGCGCTTCCGCCTGCGTGGCGGTGCGGAGCGTTTCCAGCCATCCCTCCACCCGGGCGCGTTCAGCGGCGGGCAGCCCCGGCAGATAACGGGCGCGGGCATAGACAGCGACACGCGTCCCTTCCCCTTCGGGAATGAGACGGATCGACGTGAAGGTGGGCAGACCCATTACGGACCGCGTGATCCATGTGCGGTGGAATCCTTCGCCTGCGAAGGGCTCGGTGCGCGGCGTGTGGCGGGCCACGGCCTCCAGCCGGGCGGCGACCTGCGACGGCGTCAGGGGCAGAAGCGGCCCATCCTCGCGCCGAAGGAAATGGTTGGGGCGCACGGGCTTGCGCACCGACAGCGGATCGACATGCCAATCATGCGAGTCGGAGGGCGTATAGCGCAGAAAGGCCCAGATCACGGCCAGCGCGACAATCAGCAGGATCAACAGATCAGACAGGCTCATGGCAATCCCTCCGGGTATGAAGCTTTCATCTTTGGTCCAAACACCGAAAAATCAATGGTCTGCGTGCCACTCGATGCCAATTTGCCTCTGCCGTCATGCAACTGTCATTCGTTTGTCGCGAAACCGTCGGCATGGGCGCGTTAACGGCTGCTGATACCAGTTCAAGAGGACGGACATGAAACTCACCTCGACGCTCGCGATCCTTGCTGTCGGCATCTCCCCCATCGCGGCTTCCGCACAAACGGCCACCGACATCACATGGTGGCACGGCATGGGCGGCAAGAACCAGGAGGTGATCAACCAGATCGTCACCCGGTTCAACGATGCACAGGACCAGTGCAACCTGACGCCCGTGTCCAAGGGCAGCTACGAGGAGGCGCTCGCCTCGGGCATCGCGGCGTTCCGATCCGGCGAACAGCCTGACATCCTGCAGGTGTTCGATGCGGGTGCCGCCACCATCATCAACGCCCCCGGTGCCGTCATTCCAGCCGAGGACCTGATCACCGGCGCAGGCTACGACTTCGACCGCAACGCGTTCATCCAGGGCGTGCGCCACTTCTATGCCGATGCAGAGGGCAAGTTCGTGGGAATGCCCTTCAACTCCTCCGCGCCGATCCTGTATCTGAACACCGAAGCGCTGCAAGAAGCGGGAGTGGAGGCCCCCAAGACGTGGGAGGAGTTCGAGGCGATCGCGCCGAAGCTGAAGGACGCGGGATACATACCCATGACCGCCAGCCAGCTGACCTGGATGATGGTGGAAAACTTCTTTTCCCGTAATAACATCCAGTTCGCGTCCAACAACAACGGCTACGATGCAGTCGACGGGACCGAGATGGACCTGACCAACCCGCAGCTGATCCGCATGTTCGAAAAGCTGAAGGAATGGCAGGACGCAGGCTACTACGCCTATTACGGCGCGGGCTGGGCGGACAACCAGACCCCGTTCGAACAGGGCAAGGTCGCCATGTGGATCGGGTCGTCGGGATCGTTCGGCGGGCTGCAATCGACCGCCTCCATGCCGTTCTCGGCCGATTTCCTGCCCTATTGGGGCGATATCGAGGGTGCGGGCACCAACACGTTCATCGGCGGTGCCGCCCTGTTCGCCATGTCGGGCAAGACGGAGGCGCAGAATGCCTGCACCGCGTCGTTCTTCCAGTTCCTGACCTCGCCCGAGGTGCAGAAGTTCTATCACGAGGCGACGGGTTACGTGGCGATCACCACCGCCGCCTACGATCTGACGAAGGCCGAAGGTTACTACGAGGAACAGCCCGTGGCCGAGGTCGGCATCCAGCAGCTGATGCTGCCGGGCGGCGACTGGTCGAAAGGCTACCGCCTCGGTTTCTATCCGCAGATCCGGTCGATCATGGAGCGTGAGTTCAACCGCATCTTCGCGGACGAGACGACCGTTCCAGAAGCCTTCGAGACGATCAAGTCCGAAGGCGACGCCCTGCTCGCCCGTTTCGCGAAAACCTCCGGCTGATCCTGCCGACGGCCCCCGCCCGCGCGGGGGCCGTTTCATATTCAAGGAGAGATGGCGTGGCCGAACTCACCTCCACCCCAGCCGCGCCGGGTATGCTGGCCCGCATGGCCACCCGCCTGCGCGGTCCCGATGCCAATCCGGCCAAGCGTGTCCAGTTCGACAACCGGATGCTGCCGTGGCTGTTCCTGGCCCCGCAACTGGCGGTCATCTTCATCTTCTTCTACTGGCCGTCGGCGCAGGCGATCCAGTCGTCCTTCTTCATCGAGGATCCGTTCGGCTTCGGTTCCACCTTCGTCGGGATGGAGAATTACGTCGATGCCGTCACCAGCAACGAATATCGCCGCGTCGCGTCCTTCACGACCGTCTTCACCGCCATCGTGACCGTCCTGTCGCTGTCGATCGGGTTGCTGCTGGCGATGAAGGCCGATGCCGTCATCCGCGGGGCCGCCACCTACAAGACGCTGCTGATCTCCGTCTATGCCATCGCCCCGCCGGTGGCCGGGCTGGTCGGCATGATGTTCTTCGACATGCATATCGGCCCCTTCGTGAGGCTTGCCGCATGGTTCGGCTGGGATATGCGTGTGGGTCTGAATTATACCGACACCGCGTTCGCGATGATCGTCGTGTCGGTGTGGAAGCAGATCCCCTACAACTTCATCTTCTTCCTGTCGGGCCTGCAGGCCGTGCCCATGTCGGTCCGGGAGGCGGCGGCCATCGATTGCCGGAACGGCTTCACCCGCTTTCGCACGGTCGTCCTGCCGTTGCTCGCCCCCACGGCGTTCTTCCTGCTGATCATCAACGTGACCTATGCCCTGTTCGACACCTTTGGCGTGATCGACGTGATGGTGAAGGACAAGCCCGCGAACAACCCCGTCACGCTGGTCTACAAAATCTACAACGACGGCTTCCGCGGCAACGACATCGGCGGATCGTCCGCCCAGTCGGTGATCCTTATGGTGATCGTCTTCGCGCTGACCATCGTGCAGTTCCGCTTCCTTGAAAAGCGCATCCATTACGGTTGATATCCCATGCATCGTTCAAGACCCATCGATCATGTCGTCCTGATCCTCGGCGCGCTGTTTCTGGTGCTGCCGGTGGTTGTGGCCTTCATGACCTCCACCCACTCCGCCGCGGAGATCCACCGGCGAGGCTTGCAGATCCTGCCGGGCGACGACTTCCTCGCTACCTATGGCACGGTCCTGACGCAAAATGGCGGGTTCACCGGCCAGATCACCGGCCTGCGGATGCTGATGAATTCCTTCATCCTCGGCATCGGTTTCGCGGTGGGCAAGATCGTCCTGTCGATGATGGCCGCCTACGCGCTGGTCTATTTCCGCTTCCGCGCGGCGACGTTCATGTTCTGGATCATCTTCACGACGCTGCTCTTGCCGCTGGAAGTGCGGATCATGCCCTCCTATGGCGTGATGTCGGATCTGGGGCTGCTGAACAGCTATACCGGCCTGATCGTGCCGCTTCTGGCCTCGGCCACGGGCACGTTCTACTTCCGGCAGTTCTTCAAATCTATCCCGGACGAGCTGACGGAGGCCGCCCGCATCGACGGCGCAGGCCCCCTGCGGTTCTTCATCGACGTGATCATCCCGCTGTCGAAAACCATGATCGCGGCGATCTTCATCATCATGTTCGTCTATGGCTGGAACCAGTACCTGTGGCCCATGCTGATGACGACGGACGAGTCGTTCTTCACGCTGATGCGCGGCATCAAGTCCATCCTGCAGGTCTGGGTCGGCTCGCAGATTCCCGATTACAACGAAGCCTTTGCCATGGCCGTGCTGGCCATCATCCCCCCCGTCGCGGTGGTGGTGATCTTCCAGCGCTGGTTCATCAAGGGCCTGACCGAAAGCGACAAGTGAATGGCACGGATCAAGATCGACGATGTGGCAAAGACCTATGCGGGCGGCACAACCGCCGTGCACGGAGTCAGCATCGACATAAAGGACGGTGAATTCATCGTATTGGTCGGGCCTTCGGGCTGCGGCAAATCCACCCTTCTGCGCATGGTCGCAGGGCTGGAGGAAATCAGCCGGGGCGAGGTTCGGATCGGTGACCGCCGCGTCAACGACCTGGATCCGGCCGACCGCGACATCGCGATGGTGTTCCAGAATTATGCGCTTTATCCGCACATGACGGTGCGCGAAAACCTCGCCTATGGCCTGAAGAACCGCAAGACCCCCAAGGCAGAGATCGAGTCCCGCGTGGCCGAGGCCGCCCGCATGCTGGAACTGGGTCAATATCTGGACCGCAAGCCGCGTGCCCTGTCGGGCGGTCAGCGCCAGCGGGTTGCCATGGGCCGCGCCATCGTGCGCAAGCCCGCCGCGTTCCTGTTCGACGAACCGCTGTCGAACCTTGATGCGAAACTGCGCGTGTCCATGCGCGGAGAGATCCGCAAGCTGCAGAAGCGTATCGGCACCACTTCCCTTTATGTCACGCATGACCAGTTGGAGGCGATGACGCTGGCAGACCGTCTTGTCGTCCTGAATGCAGGCCGGATCGAGCAGGTCGGCCGCCCCCTCGAGATTTATCACCGGCCGGAAACGACCTTTGTCGCCAGCTTCATCGGCTCGCCTGCCATGAACCTCCTCGATGCGGACGTGGGTGGCGGCCAGCTCCGTTTCGGTTCGGCGACGCTTCCGGTCGCAAGTGCCCATTCAGGGCCCGTCACCCTTGGACTGCGGGCCGAGGATCTGGTGCTTCGACGTGCGGCGACCCCCGCCCTTCCCTTCAAGGTGGAATATGTGGAGGAGCTGGGCGCCCAACGGCTGATCCACGGAATGGCCGCGGATCAGGCGGTCACTGTTGCGGCATCGCCCGCGATGGAACTGGCGGATGTCATGGACTTGTCCCTGCCCGCCGACCGCCTGCACCTGTTCGATGCCGTGACCGGACGGCGCATGGCCGGCGCCGATGCGCGCCAGCCCGCCTTCGCCTGATCAGGCCACCATGTCGGAGCTTTCGGGCTCCGCCATGGCCAGAACGCCCGGACGGCCGAGGAAATAGCCCTGCGCCTCGTCGCAGCCTTCATGGCGAAGCAGCGACAGCTGGGCCGGCGTCTCCACCCCCTCGGCCAGCACCGGCACTTCCAGACTGCGGCCCAGCGCAAGGATTGCACGGATGATCGCCTTGGACTGGAAGTTCGTCTCCACCTCCCGGATGAAGCTGCGGTCCAGCTTGATCTTGTCGAAGGGGAACGACCGCAGCGTGTCGAGCGAGGAATACCCCGTCCCGAAATCGTCGATCGCGATCGTGACGCCCAGCGCCTTGATCTGCCGCAGCATCCGCAAGGCGCGGTCCTTGTCGGTGATGATGACGCTTTCCGTCACCTCCAGTTCCAGCCGCCAGGGTTCCAGCCCGGTTTCCGCCAGAATGGCCTTCAGCTGTGGCAGGAAGCGGGCGTGGTTCAGTTGCACGGGTGACAGGTTGACCGCGATGCGAGTCTTGTTCGCCCAACCCGCAGCCTGTTTGCAGGCACTGCGCAATACCCATTCGCCGATGGACAGGATGGCACCGCATTCTTCCGCCACGGGAATGAAATCGACAGGCGAAATGGGACCACGCTCCGGATGGGTCCAGCGCAGCAGGACCTCGTATCCTGTCGTCTCTCCGGTGCTGAGGGATTTCTGGATCTGGTGGTGCAGATACAGCTGCCCCCGTTCCGCCGCGTGCCAAAGGTCGCGGGCGATCATCTGCCGCTCGCGCGATGCCTCGTCCATGGACGGCTCGTAGCGCAGCACCTTGGTGTCGAGGCTCGCCTTGGCGCGGTAGAGGGCCATGTCGGCATTCGCGACCAGTTTTTCGTAATGCTGCCCATCCTCGGGGAAGATCGCATAGCCGATGCTGGCCCCGACGGAGATGTCGTATTGGTCCAGCGTGACGTTTGCGCAGATGGTGGTCAGCAGACGTTTCCGGAATTCCTCAAGGTCACCCTCGTCGGTGAACATCTTGTAGGCGGCAAATTCGTCCCCCCCGAAGCGGGCGATGAATTCGTCGCCCTTCAGCGTGTCCGCAAGGCGCTGCGCCAGCATCACGAGCACGCTGTCGCCGACCCCGTGACCCATGTGATCGTTGATTTCCTTGAAACGATCAAGGTCGATGCCGAAGACGGCGACCCGTCTGCGGTCATCCTCGCGCGCGGTATCCAGGGTCCATTCGATATGTTCGGCAAAGCTGGTGCGGTTGGGCAGACCCGTCAGCCCGTCATGCCGCGCCATGTGGACGATCTGGCGTTCCGAGCGGGTGCGTTCGGACACGTCCTCGAACGTGCAGACCCAGCCGCCTTCGGGCACCGGACGATGAACCACGAGGATCGTCCGCCCGTCGATGAAATCCAGAAGCATTTCCCCCGCCTGCGTGCCGTGCCACAGCTCGCGGTGCCCTGCCTGAACATCGTCCCCGGTGCCGGGGCCGAAATCGACTTGTGCCGCGATTCCGGTTGCCAGATCGGCCAGAGTGACCTTGTCGGTGTGGTCCACCCCTATGATGTCGCCCAGACGGGCGTTGGACAGCACCAGACGGCCATCCTCGTCGAACAACGCGAGACCCTGGCTCATGTTGTCCAGTGCGAGTTGGAGCCGTTGCTGGATGATGCGGAGCACCTCCGCGGATTCGCGGCGCTGGGTGTTGTCATGTGTGATCTTGGCAAAGCCGATATGCACGCCGTCGTCGTCATGGATCGGCTCCATCACAACCAGCGCCCAGAACCGCGTTCCGTCCTTGCGGTATCGCCAGCCCTCCACCTCCACCTTGCCTTTGTCCACCGCAGTTTCCAGCAGGCGCTGCGGCACCCCGTCCGACTGATCCTCGATGGAGAAGAAGGTGCCGAAATGCCGCCCCACGATCTCCTCGGCTGTATAGCCCTTGTTGCGTTCCGCACCGATGTTCCAGTTGGCCACATGACCGTTCTTGTCCAGCATGTAGATGGCATAGTCGGTGACGCTTTGAACGAGGAGGCGAAACCGCTGCTCCGTCTCCAGCCGGGCCAAGGCAAGGCGCTGCTTTTCTTCCTGCTCCGCGCGGATCTGCCTGACATCGCGCAAGGCGATGGCCTCCACAACATGCGCGCCGCGCGACAACAGGCGCAGCGTCGCTTCCATCGGAATGTGCGTTCCGTTGACATGGGTGGCAAAGATGTCCTGCGACACGCCGGGCGATGCTCTCAACGTCTCCAGCGCGGCCGGATGCAGAACATCTGTCAGGATCGCGCCCTCGTCGTGTCCGGTCAGCATGCGGAAGGCCCGGTTACAGCTCAGAACTGCGCCGTTGCTGCAGGTGATGAGCCCTTCGAGCGCAACATTGGCCAGTTCACGCAGCCGGCGTTGTTCCTGCGCGTCGCGCCGCTGGTCCCGTCCGTCCAGATAGATGCCGATCACCGGCGTGCACAGCACCAGCAGTGCCGCAAGCGCCGCCACCGCGCCCACGATCTCCTTCGAATCGGCTTGGCTGTCGACGACCGCGAAGCACGCCGACATATCCATCGACGCCATCGCCGTGAAATGAAGCACGCAGATGGCCGCCGCCATCAATCCGCCGCCAAGTGCAGTGGCCGAATGCGTCGCCCGCCCCGTCGCGATGCCCATGCCCGCAGCGGCAAGAATCGCGCCCCCCACGATGGCCGCCATCAAAAGCCAGGTGTTCCATATCGCCTGCCCGCCATAGATCAGGGCGGCCATCCCGCTCAGGTGCATCGCGGCGATGCCGAGGCCAAGGCATGCCCCGCCCATTACCGGGCGTTCCGGCACCAGCCACAGGGCGATGCCCGTGACGATACATCCGATGGCGAGCGAGAGAATCGTGCCCGGAATACTGTAATCCACCGCAAAGCCCGGCTGCCACGCAAGCATTGCGATGAAATGGGTGGCCCAGATCCCGAATCCGAAGGTGGCACCCCCAAGCACGCACCAGCGCACGCGCCTTCGCCCTTCGGTCATGGCAATCCGGCGGCTGACGACCGCACCCACGAGGCCGGTCGTCATGCAGATTCCAAGCGCAAGGAGAAGACCTTGCATGTCGTGCTGCACTAAATGGAACTGGAAATCACCGAACATCGGACCCTCGTGAAAAACCTTGTCGGCAGGATGGGCGGGATTGATGAACGCCACCTTTACCCTGCGCGGCGCGGCCCGATAAAGTGGATCAAATTGGTACAAAAGGGCTACAGATGATCATCATGGGAATCTCCACCTGCGACACTTGCCGAAAGGCCCGCGCGCAGTTCGGAGAAAGCGCGTCATGGCGCGACCTGCGCAAAGTCCCCCTTTCCCCGGAGGAGGTGGAGGAGATCCTCGGCACGTTCGGAGAGCGGGCCATCAACCGCTCCTCAGCCACATGGCGCCAACTGGACGCGGCGGAGCGGGCCCGACCGCCCCACGAACTGCTGCTGGCCCATCCTACCCTTCTGAAGCGGCCTCTGATCCGGGACGGGGCGGATTTGCACATCGGTTGGACGCCGGAGGTTCAGGCAAAGCTGGCTGGAAAATGATCCAGCACCCATGAACGGCCCGGGAGCAATGGGGCGGACAGTCAGTATCGACGGCTGGCGATATTCGGACCGTCAGAAGACGAAGGCGGCATGTTCCAAAGCGGTCCGGATGATGGATCACCGCCGGCCGCGCCCCGCTCGTCGCGGGACAGTGCAGTTAGGTTAGGGAATCACTCGCTTACGAGGGCTGTCGGATCAAGAATACCCCGTAGGGTGCCGATCCTCACAAGACATTGCGATCGCGCATATCCTGCAGACAGGCTCGATCAGAGGATATTATGAATTAAACTATGGGAAGGCGCACCCCTGGAAGGTGCACCCCTGGAAGGTGCACCCCTGGAAGGTGCTAAGTGGTGGTCGGGGCGATAGGATTCGAACCTACGACCTACGGTACCCAAAACCATGGCAGAATTATAATAACGCTGACTTTTTTTCTAAAAATTGTTATTTACGCATTCAATGTTTTCAGACGCTTAACGGTGTTTTGCAAACTGTGATTGCAAGCCATCAGATACCCCTTCACGCGACATCTCATTTTCGCAATAGTTACCAGGAGGCAGGTCGAGCGAGGCTTGGAAATGGATGAAAATCGGATCAATGACGCTTGGAACCAAAAGACCATTCCTGTTCTTTACCGCCGTGGTGCCCCCGAACCTCTCCTTGCTCGACTTCCGCAAGGTGATGGTGCCTTGGAGATCAACAAGGTGCGGAACTGGTTACGACGCCCGCGCGGTCACGAGCCCACGTGGAACGATGAAAAGCGCTATTGGCAAGTTCCGCGAACTTGGTTCAAGCACCTACCGCAGCAATGCGTCGAGCGCTTCGGCAGCGTGTATATAATACAGCCATTTCGTGAGAAAGAGGTTTGTGCGAGGGCGTGCTGGGAGGCCACCGGCGAAGAATGCAATTGCTCTTGCATGGGTGAGCATCATGGCTCTCAGCAACCTAACGGATCATGGAAGGAAGTAAGCGATGCGTTTGCGGTCCAATGGAATGGTCGGCACCTCGCCTGCCGGTTGCTGACTATGCGCACAGTATAGCTGAAGTACAACCAAACTTGGCAAAGATGCGGATACTGGCTTCCAGAATCAGCCGATGTTCTGCAAGTGTTCCTGCCATGGCACTACGCGTTGCAGAAATCATCGCCTCGAACGGCAAGGTCACCGCATGGTGTGCGGGATGCAAACGCATGTTCGTCCTTGCATCCCCCGAGGGATGCCGCCTGATCACGCTGGACGCCAATATCCTTGATGTTCAGCGCAGCCTCAAATGCAGCGTATGCAAAATGCCGGGAGAAGTATGGGTATGGTTTCCAACTTCCGACCTGCTGGAAAGCAAGGGACGTCTTGCCTACAGCTACAACAATACCCCTTACGAGCACGGGCATCAGTAGCGCGCTTAATTTGCGCGGCGTGCAGTCAACGGCGCTGTCAACTTCTTGTTGAATGGCGGGTTGGATTAGCGTAGAAAATGTTCACGGGAGATGTAAAGCCGCGCCCCGGACTGCAATCCAGAACGCGGCAGACTCACATCTTGGCGGCCATATACATGGTCGTAATCAGCGTGAGCATAGCGATGACCGTCGCAGGTTCCATGAAGCTATGCATATCATGACCGTTCCTTTCCCGAGGCTTATAGCAATACGCCTCGGGAAAGCCTCGTACCCCTAAACATACAGCCGCATTGTGCGGCTTAAGGCATAAGCTACAGCATGTAGGGGCTTATTCTCAATCAAGAATGGGAGGTTCTGTGCATATTTTAGAGGATTATCCTGTGGATAAATTCCTAAGGTCTTATGCGTATTGCAATATCCTCGACTAAAAACTCACATGATCATAAGTGAATAAGTATTCACGTGTCAGTGCGTGCGATCAATTACAAACTCGGTTGTCCTTTCAGCCTTCCGCGTCATCACATACGGACGTGCCAGTCCCGCCCGCTGCTGCGCTACAATCAGCGCATAAAGTGGTGCCAAGCCACGCATGAAGCCGCTGATCTCCTCCCCAGTCCAAGTCAGCCCAAACAGGCTCAGGAAAGCAGCCAGCGATGCTGCGATCGGTTCACTGCCATCCGCGGTCAGCGAATGCATAAGCACATCGAACAGGGTTAGAGCAGCTGGCACAATACCGAGCCAGAAGCTGCGCGTACGGGCGATAAAGATCGGGGCGATAGATTTGATTTCGGCCATTACTAGGCTCCGTGAATGATGTTGGGAAGGTCGACGGTTTGCCCTGCAAGGGCATGAGTGCAGTCGCCGAGGAACTGGATGCGCCCATCGGTGACGAAAGAGTGGCAGACGGCTGGATGCCCGCCGTCTTGATCCGCGTCGGGCCCGTCGTAGGTCACGAGCACAGAGGGCGTGAAGGTTGGGGCATCGGGGTTTCCGTTGTAGCCCCACCGTGGGCCGGGTCCGTCACCGACAGTGACCCTGTGACGCCAACCGCATCCCGGACAGTCGAAGAAGACACTTCCGCCTTCTCCACCCCGAAGCTTTCGACCGATCACGCCCATGGTCAGGCTCCTTTGATGAGGGTGGTGATGTCGGCGGTGTGGGCGGCTAACGCATCCAATGCGTCCTGCTGACCCTGCCCCCACTTCTCGTCGATAGTGCGGGTGTAGAGGCCCATGCCTGCGAGGATGGTCTGGACCTGCCGGTTGCGGGAATTGATGCTGCCGAAGGTCAGCGGGGAGACCGGCCCTTCGCTAGAAATGTCCACATTTGGGACAGTTTGTTGTGTGTCATCCGGCGTCAGAAACAGATCGCGCTCCGCCTCGCGCCGGCGGGTCAGCCCGGGCAGCACAACCCCGCCTGCGCGGTTCCACCTGGTAAACTCGGCCGCCGCCCCTGCATGATCGCCACGGTTCAGCTTCGACAGCAGCGTCGAGGACCGCAGGTTGCCCGCGCCAAGGTTGAATGTGAAACTGGCAAGCGCGGAGAACTGGTTGCCCGTCAACGGCACGGTGACCGCCTCCGTCACCGCCCGCTCATATTGGCCCAGATCGGCCCGCAAGACGGCTTCCGCCTCGGCCTCCGTGATCCGCATGCCGCGCATTACCTGCGGTGCGCCGGCGGCGCTGGTGTGGCCGTAACCGATGGTGGGAACCGCCCAGCCATGCGCGGGGTCGGGATAGGCGGCAAGGCGCAGGCCCTCGAACCGCTTGATCAGGGCCACGCCCGCTTCGTTCGTCTGCATGGGTATCTCCAAGGAAAAAGGTGTCGCACGAGACCGTGCGAATGGAACGGAACCGAAATGGACAATCCGCGTTCTTATCGGCTGCCGGATGCAGCGAAGGGTAATCAGTGTGCGCTGAGCTTATGGCTCGGCGCTTTTTTTGTGCCTGCATCCGGTAGTCATGATCCCGGCAGGGATCACGTCGTACTCCAGATATAAAAAAGCCCCGCACGAGGGCGGGGCGGATTTGAACGAAGGTGTATCTAAACGGCGTGTCGTCCGGCTGACGCGTGATCGAGGAGTGCAGTGTGCTCAATCTGCCCTATTCACATTCTTCCGGAACAAAAGCCCCAGCTGTCTGTAGGCAACAGATGAATGATGATGATCCTCCTCCAGACCCCTCTGATTTAAAGCTGCAAGAAGAGATCGATCTGCTCCGAAGTCAGGTTCATGAGTCCTGGGACAACGTTGTTCTTGCCAAGGTAGGTACAGTTGACCTTCGCCAATCGGTTGAAGAAACGAAGCAGCAACTGGGGGAGACTTACAGTAGGCTCCACCGACAAAAGACCTGACAACGCAGCTGACAAAGACTGGCTTGATGGAAGCGTTTCATCTGGCAAATATTACGAGTGCATCGATGAGCTAGCCGGCTTTGAACGCTGTGTGGCTCATAGGCGTCCCCAGTCATGACGTGACGGAATTCCGAAAGAACTCCGCGTCAGGAACGTAAGCGCTGTCTTCACCCCACCTTCCTGCTGAATCCGTAAGCTGCGATGCGGCTCCCTGTGGAGATTTGCACGGGAGGTGTCATTGGGAGTCCATCGTGAGCGCCCTATGGAGGCCGTTGGGTT